>Ga0302179_10000471_pt1 | contig 26530 bp, 22 predicted proteins | sample I_Palsa_E3_1_FD_198788 | JGI IMG/M metagenome (GOLD analysis project Ga0302179, IMG submission 198788) | Peat permafrost microbial communities from Stordalen Mire near Abisko, Sweden - I_Palsa_E3_1 | ecosystem: Environmental > Terrestrial > Soil > Palsa > Peat permafrost | place: Sweden...
CGTAGCGGGCATCTCGAACAGTTGTGCCCTCACCTTTCGATTCAGCGGTTCGAAATTAAAATCGCTGACCACACCGATGATCGTTTTTTGCTGTTGCGAGCCGTGTACGGCCTTGAACTGCTTGCCGATGGCGGCCTGCGGCGTCAGCCCCAGATCTTTCCTGACCAGGGTCTCATTGACGATGACATTGCCAACTGTATCGGAGGTGATGGCCGCGTCGAAATTGCGGCCCGCGACCAACCGCATACCCATGACGGGCAAATAATTCGCATCGATGGGATATTCAATCACCCCATCCTTCATGCCGCCAAAATCATAGAGGTCGCCCATCTGGCCCTGCCCATCGCCCAGGCCCATTTCGGAAGCGGCGACCCCCATCACTGCCTTGTCGGTAGCCAGCGCCTGGCGCAACAAGGGATAGGTTTTGGCCGCATCGACCCAATCCACATGCACTACCAGTGTATTCTCCTTCATCATCCCCAGGTCTTTCGACCGCATATAGCTCACCTGCCTCAGGATGATCACCGTCGCGGTGATAAGGCCGATGGACAACACGAACTGCAGCGTCACCAGCCCGCGGGTAAAATGATTCGACCCTCCGAGCCGGACCCGCGACCGCAGCACTTGTATCGGGTTGAATCCGGACAGCACCAGCGCCGGATAGAAACCCGCCAGCAATCCCACCACCACAGTGGACCCAGCCAGCATCCACGCCAGTTGAGGAAAGCGGCTGAACGAGAATTCCAGCGGCCGCCCCGACAGCTGGCTGAACCAGGGCAGAAGGATATAGGCTAGCAGGAGCCCCAACCCGGTCGAGATGATGCTCAGCAGCATCGACTCCGTGAGGAATTGTCCGATCAATTGCCTGCGCAAGCCGCCGACGACCTTCCTGACCCCGATCTCCCGGGCCCGGCCCGCGCTACGCGCAATAGCGAGGGTCGTAAAATTGATGGCGGCGATCAACACAATGGCCGCCGCAATGGCCAGCAGGATCCAGATGTTCTTAGGATCGGTGGTCGCCCCCGGAGGGCCGGCATCGATATTCGTTGTCGTATGCATTTTGCCCAGCGGTCTGAGAAAAAATGTGGCTGTCATCTTCTTTTGCAGCGCAAGCTCCGCTTCGTCTGGATAATAGCGGCGTCGGAATTGCAGCAGACTCGCCGGTTCATCCATCAGCTGGCTGCCCGGCCGCAAAAGCACGAAGGTCTCGTCGCCAAAGGTCATATGCCAGCTATTCCTCGCCTGTACGCGGTCGGAATCGGTCAGGAAAAGATAATCGAAGCTGCCTATGACATCGAAGGTAATGCTGGTGTTGACCGGCAGGTCTTCCGCTACCGCGCTGACCGTAAAGGGGCGAAAGGCCGTATCGACCTGGATCTGCACCGTTCTTCCCACAGCATTCGCCGTGCCGAACAATTGCAGGGCCTTGCTGCGCGTCACCACAATGGAATGCGGGTCCTTCAAGGCCTGTTCACCGTTTCCTGAGATCATCGGGAAAGAAAAGACCTTAAAGAAATCCGGGTCGGCAAAACCCATGGACAGCTGCATTACGCCGTTATTCCCTTTCATCAGCTTCTGCGCGCTCGAACTGACCCGGACAGCGTCCTCCACATCAGGGAAATCCCGCCTTAACGCAGGCGCCGCAGGCATCCCGACACCATCGTCACCCGCCTGCGAACCGTCATCCCGCGTAACCACTTCGTCGAGCCGGTAAATGCGCGCCGCCTTCTCATGCCATTGGTCATAGCTGAATTCGCTGACGGCGAACAGCAGGATGAGACAAAAACAGGCCAGACCCAGCGAAAGGCCCGAAACATTGATAAAAGTGAGGCCCTTTTGTTTGGCGAGATTGCGGATGGCGATCCTGACGTAATGCTGCAGCATGGGGTAATGGTTTTGCTCTGCATCCAGCGAAGAGAATGCCGGATTAATAAGGGACTGAAAATCAAGGGGCGACCGAGGCTGCATGCCGTTGAACTGTCCGATTGCGGACACTAACTGTCCGAACTTTCACAGCGAAAAATAACCCAGTCGCTGAAAAGCGTAAAAAAAGGCCGTCACATGCATGCTTTGCACGATTCCGTTATCCCGCAGCAGTTGCTTCAGCTCGTCGAAGGTATACAGATACACTTCGATCTCCTCATTGGGGTCCAGGTTTTGCCGCCGCTCGAGCCTCCCGCCGGTAGCCAGATAAAGGTGCGCCCAGTTGCTATTGATGGCAGGGTTGGCCGAAGTCTTGCCCAGATATTCGATGGTTTGAAAACTATAACCCGTCTCTTCCATTAATTCCCGCCGGAGAGCCGCTTCCAGCGAAGGATCCGTGTTGTCGACACAGCCGCCGGCCAGCTCAAAGCTCGTCAGCCCAAGCGCATGACGATATTGTCTTTCCAGGATGAATTTCCCATCCTCCGTCAGCGCGACGGCCATAACCCAGTCAGGGAATTCATACACATAATAAGGGGTAATGAGCTTGCCTTCCTGTGTCTGACAGGTATCAGCCCGAAGGGTGAACCAATTGTCTGAAAACTTATATTCCGAGGACAGCGTTTTCCAGCTGAGATCTTTCATAGTCATCCTTTATTCCATTCTCCTATTCACTATTTATTGCGTTCCCCATTACCACTTATTGCGTTCCCGCAGCGAAGTGACATGCGCTACATGATGTTTACCATGCCAGGCATACATGCCCAGAAGATACCACAGCGTCATCTCCTTATTATGTTCCGGATGAAAAACGGTCCGCTCCCAATCGGCAAGGGGCATATCGCTGATCAGCGAATACCAGCGGGTATGCAGCGCATAGAGCAGGGTCAGCGAGATATTGATGGGGATTTTTGCGGAGTCGCTCAGCTCGGCCCAGGCGCTTTGGTCATAGGGGCGGATGGCAGGATGGTCTTCGGTCAGCCCAAGCTTAAACCGGCAATAGGCATTCATATGGCTATCGGCCACATGATGTACCAACTGCTGTACGGTCCAGCCTCCTTCCCGGTATGGCGTTAGCAGTTGTGCCTCATCCAGATTGATGACCGCATTTTCCAGCAGCTGGGGCAGGAACTTGATGTCGTTTAGCCATTCCTCCTTCTGCTGGGTGGAAAAAGGCCGGGGCTGATAATGCCCGGTGGGGTAGCTGAGGTCGGTGGATACTATATTCATGGTTCTGATATTCAATTTTCCGGCCGCAGGGTATGACCCGTAAGTTGGATGAATACATCCTCCAGATTAGCCGATTTCATCTCCTTCGGCCGCTCGAACCCCGTGGCGACCAGGTTATCGATCAGCCGGTCCGGGGATTCCATCGCGATGATCTTACCGGAATCGATGATCGCCACCCGATCGCACAACACCTCCGCCTCATCCATATAGTGAGTGGTGATAATAACGGTAGTTCCTTTATCGCGGATATTCTGGATCAGTACCCAGAGATTCCGCCGGGCCTGGGGATCGAGGCCGGTCGTTGGCTCATCCAGGAAGATGATCCGCGGCTGGTTGATCAGCGTAGTCGCGATGGAAAACCGCTGCTTCTGGCCACCGCTAAGTTCCTTATACTTGGCTTTTGCCTTGTCCCGCAGATTGACCGTGTCCAGCAATTCCAGCGGCCTGACAGCCTGATTGTAAAGACCGCCAAAGAGCTCGATCAGTTCGGTGAGATTGAGGCCGGGATAGTAACCGGAGGTTTGTAATTGTACGCCAATGATCTTTTTGATTTCGCCCGGGTCTTTATCGAGGTCCAACCCATCGACGGTTACTTTGCCGCTGGTCTTTTCGCGTAAGGTTTCGATGATCTCGAGAGTGGTGGACTTGCCGGCGCCATTGGGTCCCAGCAGTCCGAAGATCTCCCCTTCCCGCACCTCGAAACTGATGCCTTTGACGGCTTCAAAATTACCGTAGTTTTTGGTCAACTTACTGACGGAAATAATGATTTTCTCTGTCATGGAGGCAAGTTACGGAAAAGGCCCGCATGCTCCATACACAAATATGCACGTTGAACGCACAAAATTCACGTTTACTTCACGAAAATCTGGGTAAAATAGATCATCCCATTGGAAGCCTCCGCCAACCCGATGCCGGTAAGCCGGAAATCACCTTCGATATTGCGGCGATGGCCGGGGCTGTGCAGCCAGCCATCCACCACCTCCCGCGCTCCCATCGGGCCTGAAGCTACATTTTCTGCCGCCACATGGAGCTTCCCCAGCCGCCCGCTGATCTGATCGATCCGCTGCCGGAAACCGTCATGTCCAAAGGGACTCTTGCCCGTCAGCATGTCCCGGCTGTGCCCAAGCGCAACGGATGAAATATAAGAATTGGGTTGCAAGGCCGGAAGGCCTTTGGACCGGCGATATTCGTTGACATAAATGAGGATCTGCCTGGAAAGAGAAACAGTGGAAGGCGGATGCTGACCGGCAGCCACATCCGGAATAGCCATTGCGATAAAGCAACAGAAAAAAAACAGCCGGTGAATAATTCGAAATACCATAAATTGAAAAATATGGAAACTATGCTGGATAATCCTGCCTGGTGGGCATTGAACAGTTATCATGCCAGTTTTGCCCTTGGGAGCGACCTTGCCAAACGATACCGTCCCGGGGTACTGCCATTCGCAGCCTGCCGGTCGGCAACCCAAAATTGTATGGATAAACTGGATCCGCTGATAACGACGGGCGAGTCGTTTTATCTTATCGGGGATCTCCCGCCGCTCTCCCCGATATGGGTGATGGAGCTGGAACTGCCCTGCGCACAGCTGATCGGGCCAAAAGAGATCACTGTCCCGGAAGATATACCGATGTACCTGCTGGGTGAAGCCGATAAGGACGAGATGTACGAGCTGATCAACAGCATGCAGCCAGGTTATTACAACAGGGACACCCGGCTATTAGGTGAGTATTACGGCATCCGGCAGGATGGCCGGCTGGTGTCCATGGCCGGAGAACGGATGCGGCTGTCGGCAACAAGCGGCGATTCTCCGGGATCCGGTCGCTACAGCGAGCTTAGCGCCATTTGCACCCATCCACAATATACCGGCAGACAGTATGCGCAAAGGCTGATCGCCCGGCTTTGCCGGATGCAGCTCGAATCCGGTATCACCCCTTTTCTACACGTAGCCAAAAGCAACACCCGGGCGATTCGGCTATACGAGCACCTCGGGTTCACGCATCGCCGGGAGATTTCTTTCTCGCGGATCAGGAAGGTTTAAGATACGTCTCCAACTCTTCCATCATAAGCCGGCTGCCTACAAAAAATGGGCTGCGCTGGTGCAGCTCCGTAGGTTGGATATCCAGGATCCGCTGACTGCCGTCGGTGGCTTTGCCACCGGCAACTTCCATGATAAAAGCAAAAGGATTGCATTCATAGAGTAATCGCAGCTTACCTTTCGGCTTGGTCACGGTAGCGGGATACATAAAAATGCCGCCTTTGATCAGGTTGCGGTGCACGTCAGAGACCATGGAGCCGATATAGCGCTGCGTATAAGGACCGCCATTGTCTTTGCTCTTATTCTGACAGGCATCGATATAAGCCTTCACCTTGTCATCATACAGAAAGAAATTACCGTGATTCACAGAATAGATCTTTCCTGACTCGGGGCATTTGATATTCGGATGGCTTAGCGTAAACTCACCGATGGAAGGGTCCAGGGTAAAGCCGTTGACACCGCGGCGGGTGGCATAGACCATCATCGTCGAAGAACCATAGATGATATAGCCGGCAGCCACCTGCTTATTGCCGGGCTGAAGAAAGTCCGCCCTGGTACAGGGACCACCCCGCTCACTGACGCGGCGGTAGACGCCAAAAATAGTGCCGATGGAAACATTGACGTCGATATTGCCGCTGCCGTCGAGGGGATCGAAAAGACAGACATATTTAGAGTTATTGCTGATCTCGTCATTAAAGACAACGAAGTCGTCCAGCTCTTCGCTGCCGATGCCGGCGCAGCTGATCCCATGCCGCAACACACCCATCAACTGGTTGTTGGCAAAAATATCCAGCTTTTTCACGTCTTCGCCCTGGACATTGACCGAGCCCGCGTCGCCCAATATATCCACCAGCCCGGCTTTGTTGACCTCTACATTGACGCGTTTGGCCGCAAGACCGATATCGCGAAGAAGATTGCTCAATTCACCGGTGGAGTTGGGAATATTACGAAGCTGCTGAAGGGTAAATTCGTCGAGAGTTAGAACTTTTCTATTGACGTTCATACAATAAAGATAAGGGGATTTGCCGTTATCTTTGCGCCATGAAAATTTTCAAATTCGGCGGTGCCAGCGTCAACAGCATAGAACGTATCCAGCGGCTCGCCGGCATCCTTCGTTCGCACCGGGATGAGCAGTTGCTGGTCGTCGTATCGGCCATGGGAAAGACCACGAATGCCCTCGAGAAAGTAGCGGAAGCTTTTTTTAAAGGTTCCCGTGACGAAGCGCTGCACCTCTTCGGACAAATCAAAGACAATCACCTGACAACAGCCAAATACCTGCTGGTACAAAATTACCTGGCGGCCGAAGCCCAGTTCCGGGACTTCTTTACAGAAATCGAATGGCTGCTGCATGATAAGCCGGTACGGGACTATGACTATTACTACGACCAGATCGTTTGTATCGGCGAGCTGCTATCCACGTCTATCGTCAGCGCCTGGCTTGCCGAATCGGGGATCGGTAATCAGTGGATCGATGTCCGGGATATTTTCCGGACAGATGCCAATTTCCGGGATGCGGCCATCGACTGGGCGTATTCGGAGCAGCAGGTACAGGAGCAGGTGCTGCCCCTCTTCGGAACAGAGAACATGGTCGTGACCCAGGGCTTTATCGGTGCTACCTCGGACAATGAGAGCACCACCCTGGGCCGGGAAGGCAGCGACTATACCGCGGCGGTTTTTGCCGCCATGCTGAATGCGGAAAGCCTGACCATCTGGAAGGATGTGGAAGGAGTGATGAATGCCGACCCCAAACAATTCCCGGACGCAACCATCCTGCGCGAATTAAATTATGACGAGGTGATCGAGATGGCCTATTATGGGGCGCAGGTGATCCATCCCAAGACGATCAAACCCCTCCAGAATCAGGGTATCCCCTTGTATGTAAGATGCTTTCTGGACCCCTCCCTGCCCGGAACGGTTATCCACAGTCAATCCGTGAAAGGTCTTCCACCCATCATCGTTCTCAAGCAGGAGCAGGTATTGCTGCATTTGCATTCCAAAGATTTCTCTTTTGTGGGCGAGACGGGCACGGAACGTCTTTACCATCTCTTCGGCCGGATCCGGATCAAGCCCAACCTGATACAAAGCGGAGCCGTCAGTCTCCGGGTCTGCCTGGACGACCGGGTGGACAAGATCGAAAAGCTGGCGCTGGCGGCAGCGGAATTCTTCGACGTGCAGATAGAAAGAGGGCTGACCCTGTTGACGATCCGTCATTATAATGGGGAGGTATTGCAACGGCTGACGGCCGGCCGGCAGGAGGTGCTGCGACAACAGACGGCGACGACTGCACAGATATTGATGAGGTGACTAGCAATTTTTTTGGTATTTTTGGCTAATTAAAGCTCCTAATTTGTGATAAAAGAAGTAAGGATAATGAATTTTTAGGCTCCCGTCGGGTGGGGAAATGTATTAAACTACTTATCAACAGATGAGTTTAGAGAAGGCGTCAACAATACTGATTATATCGTTATCCAAATAGATACAGACAAATGTGAGGAATGGAATGAAGGCTTACACCATATTGGGGATAACAGAGATAATTTAGATGACTTTGTAAAAGGAGTTATTGCCGTCCTAATCACAAGAATTGGTCAGGATTTCTATACCCAAAACAAAGATAAATTTCTGTTTGCTATCAGTATTCACGATATTGAATGCTGGCTTTTCCCCTTTATTACTGACCAGCCTGCTCGTCAATCAAAAATAGTTGGCTGCGTGAATGCGGTTGAAAGAATAGCGCAAAAACTTGGAATTTCCATTAATCAGAAAAACTACGAAGACGGGAAGCATTATGAGAAGTTTTCTCAAGACATGAAAAAACATAATACGTTGATTCAGAGATATTCATCAAATCCAAGCCTGAAGATATTTATTGATATGCTTAAAACGGCTTTCCCCGCAACTCCACCACTACAACCCGAAGCGTTAGAACCTGAACAACTGTAATTATCCTGCCTATACGCCAAAGAGTATTCCCCGTCAGTCCGAACCCACCATCACTGTCTGCTTCAACCTCATCGCCACATGATTGCCCAGATGCGTAGCAGGGGCCCACTGCGGCATAGCCAGGAATGCTTCCTCAATCTTTTCGTCCATGACATCGTTGCCGCCGCGGATGGCTCGGGCATATGCCGTTTTGCCGGTCGAATCGATGATATATTCCACCATAATGAAAGCTTTGGTCTGACCCGCGAGGTCTTTTATGCTCTCCTTGCTCAATTTGTTGAGGAAAACCTGAAAAGCGCTGTTGCCGCCGGGATATTCAGGCAGTTTGTCCACCGATGTAGCCAGGTCTTCTTCCGGGACGGGGTTGACCCGCTCCGGCCGGACATGCACCGGTTTCTTTTTGACCGTCGCCACCGGCACAGGCTCCAGGTTGGGTACTTTTACCTGTACTTCCATGGGCGCTACATCTTCGGTCACATATTCACCTTTCCCATTGACCAGGACAAAAGGCACTTCCCGGTATTTCTCGAAATAGAAAAAGGCGCTGCGCATGCTTTTGGCAAACGGAGTATATTCGGAGAAGGTCTGCAGGTATTTATTAAGATAGTCCACGCTGCGTGCGTTGTTGAAATTCACCGGGAAGATATGAACCGGGATAAAATCCTCTCCCATATCCTTGGCATGAGCGGCAAGAATATATAGTTCCTCTATCTGGGCATCGGTGATGGGGATACAGCCGGTGGTTACACAGCTTCCGTGGATATAAATATCGCCACCAGGCTGCGTGGAATCGCTAAGGATTCGGTCCGATGCGTTGGGATAGTTCAGCCCAAGGGAAAGATGGTACTCGCTCTTGGGGTTAAATTCGTTTATATAATAAAACCCTTCCGGCACCTGGTAATCCCCGGCCATCCGTTTGGGGCCCAGGGTCCCTGCCATGGCACAAACCTTATAGGTCTTGAACAGCTGATATTTTTCTTCCTTGCTGCCCTTGACCCAAACCTCCAGCTGGCTGTCATATTTGAAAGACCGGATATAAACATACCTGGCGGGCCAGGTCAACCCTTTTTCGCGGAATTGTTTCATCAAAGTGTCCTCTTTCCGATTCATCAAATCCAGCACCTTTGGAATTGAACGCTGATAATCCATAAAATGAAGGGATGAGGCGGCATTTTGAGCCGAAAGCCTGCCGGCAGAAAGGATACCTGCAAAAGCAACATAGATCAAAGCCGGCAAAGAATTTTTAGAAGGCATATTAGGGTAAACGTTAAGAAACAAAAAACCTGCCATATTTATTATCTGAGGCAGGTATTTTATTCGCACGGCAAGTGTTTATATCCAAAATACCCTTGCCGTGCTCACATCTTATGATTGGCCTTCGGCGGTGGAACCGAGCCCCGCGAAGGTTCGGAACGAGGAGGAGCGAGGGACGACGCTCCGACGAAGTTCGGTGTTCCCCCCTGTATTATTTGGCTTAAATACTACAGATTCCCCCTTGCGGACTGCTCCCGCTCGATGGCCTCAAAAAGGGCTTTAAAATTGCCCTTGCCGAAGCTCTGCGCTCCCTTGCGCTGGATAATCTCAAAGAATACCGTTGGCCGGTCTTCGACAGGTTTGGTAAAGATCTGTAATAAGTACCCTTCGTCGTCCCGGTCGACCAGGATGCCGAGCTCTTCGAGGGGAGCAAGGTCTTCGTCGATGGCGCCTACCCGGCTAAGCAAGTCACGGTAATAGGAAGAAGGTACCCGCAGGAAATCCACCCCCCTGTCCCGCAACTGCGTAACGGTTTCCACAATATTGGCGGTCGCCAGGGCAACATGCTGCACCCCCTCCCCCTTGTAGAATTCCAGGTATTCTTCCACCTGGGATTTCTTTTTGCCTTCAGCCGGCTCATTGATCGGGAATTTTACAAAGCCGTTGCCATTGCTCATGACCTTGCTCATCAGCGCCGAATATTCGGTCGAAATATCGTTATCGTCAAAAGAGAGGATATTCCGGAACCCCATCACCTCTTCATAAAAACGGACCCAGGGGTCCATCTGGTTCCAGCCCACATTGCCTACACAGTGGTCGACATACAACAAGCCGGTAGAGGGAAGATTGTACGACGATTTCCATTCCCGAAAGCCGGGCATAAATGCTCCGGTGTAATTTTTCCGTTCGACAAAGAGGTGTACGGTATCCCCATAGGTATGGATACCACTAAAGGTAAGCTCCCCGCATTTATCGGAGAGGGTGATCGGTTCCATATAGCTCTTACCGCCTCGGGCAGTCGTCTCTTTCCATGCACTGGAGGCATCTTCAACCCGGAGGGCAATCACTTTCACGCCGTCCCCATGCTGATGGACATGTTCCGCAACGTGATGTTCGGGGCGGAGGGCGGTGGTAAAGACAAAAGTGAGCTTGTTCTGGCGCACCACATAGCTCACCGTCTCCCGGTTGCCTGTCTCCGGGCCACAGTAGGCGACAGGCTGGAATCCAAAAGCTGATCGGTAATAGTGGGCGGCCTGTTTGGCATTGCCGACATAGAACTCCACATAGTCGGTCCCCTGCAAAGGCAGGAAGTCGTTCCCGGCGGCTTGTTGTTTACGGGTATCGGTAGCAGCGGCGATAGACATATAGTTGGTATTTAGATTAAAAAATCCAATCGATGCGTTACAAAAAAATAACAGTATAAGGGTCCCATGGGGTGACTAGGCAGATGCAGCGGCCCGGGCAAGTGCTTCCTGGAAGAAAAAATGATGCAATCGCTTGTCGTCGAAAATTTTATGAGAGTAATCCGGGCGCATATAGTTGGGCTAAAATCGGACCATTTCGTCGAGCCGCTTCCAGCAGCTCCTGCCGGAAATAAAGGTAGCCATTATTTTGAAAATGTCCAATGGAAATTGAGTTTTGAATCTGGGCAATAAATTTTGACAAATATAATTTATCGCCCACATACCATTAATATCTATATTTTTCGGCCAAGGCCTCAAAATATGAACCGGACTCCGTCCGGTTTTGCTATCTTCGGCCAAATTAACCGGACATGCTAAAAGCGGGCATTTTAGGCGGGGGGCAATTAGGGCGAATGTTATTGCAGGCGGCCGCCAACTATCCCGTCGAGACCTGGGTCATGGAAAATGACGAAACCTGCCCCGCCGCTCACTTATGCCATCACTTTATAAAAGGGGATATCCGCAATTTTGACGATGTGTACCGGTTTGGAAAAGATCTCCAGGCCCTGACGATCGAAATAGAATCCGTGAATACCGAGGCGCTGGAGCGATTGGAAGCCGAAGGGGTAAAGATCTATCCAAAATCTGCTGCATTACGCACCATCAAAAACAAGATCACCCAGAAGCAGTTCTATTCCGAACATGGTATACCTACGGCGGAGTACTTCGTAACCGCCGACCTGGCCGCCGTCCGCAGCCGGGCAGATTTTCTTCCGGCCGTGCACAAGATCGGGACCGGCGGATATGACGGACGGGGCGTCCAGATCATCCGGAGCAAAGATGAGATTGAAAAAGGATTTGACGCTCCGGGAGTGCTGGAAAAGCTGGTGAATATAGAAAAGGAGATCGCCCAGATCGTCGCCGTTAATGAGAAAGGAGAAACGGCCATCTATCCCCCCGTGGATATGGTATTCGACGCCCGGCTCAACCTGCTGGATTATCAGATCAGCCCGGCGGATGTGCCGCAAAATACCTTATGGAAGATCGAGGCCATCGCAGTACGGGTGGTGAAGGAATTGAAAAGCCCGGGCATTTTTGCCGTGGAGCTTTTTATAACCCGGCAGGGCGAGGTATTCGTCAATGAAACGGCGCCCCGGGTGCATAACAGCGGTCATCATACGATAGAAGCTAACTACAGCTCGCAGTTCGATATGCTGTGGCGGGTGATGCTGGGTTATCCGCTGGGCAATACGGAGGTGATCCTGCCCGGAGCAATGGTCAACCTGGTGGGCGCCGACGGCTGCGAAGGCGAAGCCCATTACGAGGGGTTGGACGAAGTGCTGAAGATGGACCATGTATTCGTACATATCTATGGGAAGAAAGATACAAAGGCCGGAAGAAAGATGGGGCATGTGACAATTATCAGCCGGGAAAAGCAGGATCTGGTGCATAAAGCACATAAGATCAGAAACACCCTGAAAGTGGTGAGTAAATAGCAAATCTATGAGCACAGCATTAGTAGGCATTATTATGGGCAGTGACAGCGACCTCAGCATCATGAAGGCCGCAGCTGATATGCTGGAAGAACTGAATGTCCCTTTCGAGCTGACCGTCGTTTCAGCACACCGTACCCCCATGCGGATGGTAGAATATGCCAGCCGCGCGGTAGAGCGGGGCCTGAAGATCATTATCGCCGGAGCCGGCGGCGCGGCCCATTTACCGGGGATGGTCGCCTCCCTGACTCCCCTGCCGGTGATCGGCGTTCCGGTAAAATCCGCCAATTCCATCGACGGCTGGGATTCCCTGCTGTCCATTCTGCAGATGCCTGGCGGCGTTCCGGTTGCAACGATGGCATTGAACGGGGCAAAAAACGCGGGCATCCTGGCGGCCCAGATCATCGGGGCTTTTGATCCGGAAGTAAGAAAAAGAGTAGCGGACTTTAAGAAAAAGCTGGAGATCGACGCACTCGGGAAGGTGACTGCGCTGCGCGAAGAAGGCTGGGCGAACGGATTCGACGCGTAAGCTCATACCAGGTTTTCCTTGAGCGCTTTGACCACCGCCTCCGTCATGCTGGCAACATGCAGCTTTTCATAGATCCGTTTGATATAGGTTTTTATCGTTTCAAAGCTGACCTGACAACGATCGGCGATCATTTTATAGCTATAGCCCTCCGTCAGGTATTTCAACACTTCCTTTTCCCTGACGCTCAGCTTATAGTCTTCATATTTCTCACCGGCCTGAAAATGATCTCTGAAAAGCCGGAGCGTTTTTCCCGCAATAGTAGGTGACATGGCGGCCCCTCCTTCAAAGACATCGAGGATATACGGTAGCAGCACATCCAGGTGAGTCGTCTTTAGCACATATCCGGAAGCGCCCGCACAAATGGCGGCAAAGACCTTTGCTTCTTCATCGAATACAGTCTGCATCAACACCTTCATTTTAGGATACCGCTTGATGATCGAACGCGTCGCCTCGATGCCGTCAAGGGGCGTAATACCGATATCCATAAGCACGACATCGGGATCGGCCTGTTCCATTTTATCCAACAGGTTAGCCGTGTCGCTGTAGGCGCCAGTCAATTGCAGTTCGGGCGCCGAATGGACGAATAGGGAAATGGCGTCCAGGAATTTTGTGTTATCCTCGAATAAGGCAACTTTAATTGGCATCTTTAAAGGTAGAAAACACGCCGGTCTTTCTACTCCCTATTTTTCGGGACAGCCAGCCTCAGGACGACGATCGTTCCGGGGGAGCCGGGGGCTATTTCCAAAGAGGCACGGATCTCCGCTGCCCTCGACCGCATGTTATTCAGACCATTGCCCGCCGCCTGGCCGGTCTGGCCAAACCCCTTTCCATTATCGGTGATGGTGATGGCGATAAAGCCGGCTGAGACATCGAATAAGGCGGAGATGTGATTGCAGCTGGAGTGGGTGATCGCATTGTAGATGGCCTCCTTACAAATAAGGTATAAATTCTTCCGGGTATTCATGGGCACCGGCAGATGGATAAAGTCGTCCTCCATTTCCAAACTAAACGTTATCCCCCTGTTGGAACAGGATTCCGTGCTAAAGGCATTTAGTCGTTTGATGATGTTCTCCAAACTGTCGTTGGCAGGATTGATCGTCCAGACGATATCGCGCATCTTATCCACCATATCGCGGGAATAGGTGCTGATCTTTTCCAGCATGGGGAAAGATTGCTGTGGTGAGCCGCGCTGGATGGCATTCCTGGCGATCTCGCTGAGAACGGCAATGCTGGAGAGCGTTGCGCCCAGATCGTCATGAAGGTCTTTGGAGATGTCGTTGCGCATCTCCTGCAACGCGAGGATCTGCCGGATACGATAGCGGTATATACCGTATAACAGCGCCAGAGCGGAAGCAAAGACCAGCAGGTAGAACCACGCCGTGCGCCAGAAAGGCGGGACGATGATAATATAAAAAGACGTCACCCGCGAGCAGGAAATATGATCGTTGTTCTCGCATTTTACCTTAAACAGATAATGGCCGCCCGGCAAGTCGGTATAGCTGGCAACATGGCGGCGACCCGCACTGACCCAATCCTGGTCCACCCCCTCAAGCTGATAATAATATTTTATCCGGTCCGGCTCCGTATAGCTTAAAGAGGTATACTGAACGCTGATAAAGTTCTGACGATGCGAAAAAATAGCGGTATCTGACCCGTGCAGGACAGAGTCAACGGACAGCGGTTGTTCAAAGACCCGCATCCCGGTGATCGTCACATCCCGCGGCGGCTCCCGGCTGATAATATTGTCCGGGTTAAAATATGTAAAGCCTCCCTTATAGCCAGCCAGCAAACAACCGTTCCGAAGCCGGTAAAACCGGAGGAGGTCGGAGAAATCATTTCCCGCAATACCGTCTTCCGCTCCATAGACCGTTACATGCCGGGTCGTGAGATCGATCCGGCAGAGCCCCTGTTCTGTCGCCGCCCAAAGGTAGCCCGGCGGATGATAGTATAATGCAATGACATAATTGCTCGGAAGACCATCCGCAGCAGTGATATAGGAAAATTTCCGGGTAACTTTATTGTAAATATCGATGCCGGCATCCGTGGTCCCTAAGCCCAGAAGGGTGTCGCCTATATTGATGACGGATTGCACGGCGCTGCTGGAGATGCCGTCCGGGTGGTTGTTCGCCGGGGTATCCGCCTGCACGAATTCGCCTGCCGACGGATCGAATTCCTGCAGCCCATGATCGATCGTGGCCACCCATAATTTGTTATCCCGGTCCGCGATAACGTCCATGGCCACCGAGTGCGTGTCACCCCGGTAAGGCATAAAACGCGTAAAGGCGGTGAAGCTGTCTGTTCGCGTATCCCATTTGCCCAGTCCATGATAAAGGGCCATCCAGACGTTGTGATCTTTGTCAGCTGTCATATTGGAGATGGTCATCTGACGCAGACCCGGCGGCTGACGGCTTCGAAACCTGGCCGTCGACGTGTCATAGACCGAAAGCCAGCCGTGCTGTGCTCCGACGACGAGTTGGCCATCGGGCCGCTGCAACAGCGACCATACCGCCGCAAACGGAAGCCGCTGCGGGTGTTCCGGGCGATCTTTATCGACCGGGAACTGTTGTTTGAATCGAAGGAATTTATCAAAAACAAAGATCCCGCCGTCATAGGACGCGACCCAGATATCTCCATTCTCTCTTTCCTGGAAATTCAGCACGCTGTAGTTCCGGCTGCCGGGGGCCTGGTACGATACAAGGGGCACGGAGATAAATTTCTGCGTGCCGGGATTGAAAATATTGATGCCGTTGTCGGTACCCAGCCAGATATTCCCCTCCGGGTCTTCATTCAGGCGGTTGATCGAACCTCCCATGTGCAGGCCGTTTATGTCCGTGACGTTCTCCGGTATGATCTGAAGGAGTGTGTCACCCCTTGCACAGTGGAGCAGTCCGGAAAAGCTGGCAAACCACATCGTCCCCTGCCTGTCCTCGAGCATACCTACGATCCGCAATTTGAACGGCGGGTCATTGGAATGCGCCGGGTCTCCCGGGAGGTATTGTGTTATTTTACCCGAGCCCAGGCTTTCCCGGAACAGTTTGCCCGAATAGGTGTTTATCCAAAGGTTGTTTTCCCTGTCCAGATAGAGGGCGCCGACCTGCTCATTCAGGTCGAGCAAGGCCAGATGCCGGGGATTGTTGAGCCGGTAATAAAATTTCTTTTCGGCCCGGTCGAACAGACAGATGCCATACTTTCCACTGTTAATGTACAGGCGGTCTGCCCGCCCATCATAAAGGATAGACCGCGTAAAAAAAATGTCGGCCGGGATGAGATCTTTAAACAAGATCAGCCGGTGGGACGACCGCTCATATTCCGCCAGGCATTGGGAGGAGATCAGCCAGACATTCCCATCTTTGTCGAGACAGGCATTGGCCACGTCGATCAGGTTTTTGTCGAAGATGCGCCGGCATTTTCCGGAAAGCGGATTAAAGATGCTGAACCCCCAGGGCCAGCTCGACAGCCAGAGATTCCCGTCATGGTCCTTCAGCAAACAAATACTGCCATCGGTGGAGAGACTGCTCGTATCCGCGGGATTATGATGCCAGGTTGAAAAGGAATAGCCATCGTATCGCTGCAATCCGTTTAGCGTACTGATCCACATAAAGCCCCTGTCGTCCCGGACAATGCCGGACACCCTGTTGCTGGCCAACCCTTCGCTGGTAGTCAAATGCCGAAAAACGTAGGATAATGGCGATTGCGCCATGCCCGCCGGACAAGACGACAAACAAAAGATGCTTCCCAATAAGACAGGCAGACGCCTTAGCAGAGCAGTCAAGGAGTGTAAGGGATTTATAAGAGCTAAAGCTACTCATAATATTCCCAAAAAGAAAGCGGAGCCGGGGCCACCCCCGGCATTTAAAAAAAATACCCTAAATTGTTCCTTCATTTTCAATTTGACTACTATGCTACAACTTGCTTGTCCCTCACTTCAACGAGTCCTTCTCCTTTCATCGATCACCCTGCTGACAGGTGTTACAGCGGCCCGGGCCCAGTACGATTCCACGGATCACCGCGCGACCGAAGTCTATACGCCCGTTCCGCCAGTAGTGACGCCGGGCGCCAGCCTGGGAGAAGCTCCTTCCGACGCCATCATCTTATTCGATGGCAAGAACGAGGACGAATGGGTAAAGGTCTCCGACAGCACAGCCGCCACCTGGAAAGTCGCCAAAGGCATCCTGACCGTAGATAAAGCTACCGGCAACATCCAGACCAAACGAACGTTTACCAACTACCAGCTGCACCTTGAATACCGCATTCCATCCGATATCACCGGTGAAGACCAGGCCAGGGGGAACAGCGGCCTGTTCCTGGCATCTACCGGCAAGGGAGATGCCGGCTACGAATTGCAAATCCTGGACAACTACAATAACAAGACCTACACCAACGGCCAGGTCGGCAGCATCTACAAACAGAGCGTCCCGCTGGCCAATCCCTGCCGCAAGCCCGGCGAATGGCAGAGCTATGACGTGGTCTGGACAGCGCCGGTGTTCAACCCCGATGGAAGCCTCTCCTCCCCGGCGCGGGTGACCGTTTTCCTGAATGGCGTGCTGGTGCAGAATAATTTCGAGCTGAAGGGACAGACCCGTTATATCGGTAAGCCATACTATATGGCACACGGCCCCTCGCCCATCAAGCTGCAGGCACACGGGGACAAGAGCGAGCCGATCAGCTTCCGCAACATCTGGGTACGCCCGCTGTAACCGCTGACACAGGACCCCCGCCTCTTCCCCTGCAGGAAATTCAATGACTGGCCGGAAGGGCATATCCCGCCTGCTGCTGCAGCGCCTCGATTGCGCCTGACAGATAGACGAGCGGAGCGTTCCAGTTGATGGCGATCTCATTGGAGGCATAAGCTGCCCCCTGATCGGTATAGGAAATTTCCGGATCGGAGAATTCATAACGCTGATGATCCTGCTGCCCGGGATTAGGGCCACCCGCCATCAGGCCAGGGACCGGAGGGTCAATGCCGTCGGCAATAGAAGGCCGATGATGAGGATGCAAGGTAGAATGAGTGCCGACGCCCGTTACAAAACAATAGCCGGTAGCATTCATCCCCAACAAATAGTCGAGGTTGGCCAGGGCAGGCCATAGATATTTTCTGTCCCTGGTTTGCAGCCACGCGTATACCAATAGCATTCCTTCGTTGGCAGCCACTGAATTACTTCCCCAGGTAAAATCCCCGCTGGATTCGCCGATAACCGCATGAAAGGCATTGGTGCCGATCTTGCCGAGATATCCATCAGCCAGCCCAAGCAACCGGTGACGCAATAACTGAACCGCCGCCGCCCAGGAAGCCGGCAGCGAAGCCTGGTAACGCAGCAGCGTATAATCACCCATCGTCTGTACATTGGACCAGGAAGGGAGGGTCATCGGGTTATCGAGCTGCTCTTTTACCACCTGTTCATACTGTCCGTCCCTGGTGCTGACCATCAACTCCACCGCCGCCCAAAACCATTCATCGGTAAGCCTCCCATCACCATAAGCGCCGGTGGTGACTTTCGGCAGGTATACTTTATTCATCTCCTGCTGGTCATAAACAACATCGGGATGCCTCAGCGCCCACCGCCACGCATAAACCGCCGCGTGCAGGCAGGAGTCCGAAAGCCCGGGCAGGGGTTGCCGAAAATGTTGCAAAATGCGCGCGGCCTGGGCCATGACCGCGGCAAAGTCCAGGGTAGCAGCGGTCCCTTTTTGTACCACATAACGCGGCGCCTGCGTAACGCCGGGCATCACCATTCCATCGAAAACGGCGTTGGTGCATTTATGATAGACGCCGCCATCGTCGGGATCCTGCATCGTCAGCATCCAGCGAAGGTTGTAAAGCGCTTCGTTCAGAAGATCGGGGACAGCAGCGGCCAGCGGCGGGATATGGGTATGCAGGGTATCGAAGAAAGCAGGGAAATCTTCATAAGCATCCAGCAGCGTGCCCATGGTGATACCGGAGTTGACGATATATTTATTATAGTCTCCGGCATCATACCACCCACCCGGCGTAGAAATGATCGTCCCCGCCGGACGTAATGCAGTCGCAGCGGAGGGATGAATCAATACCTCCGTATCCGGATGACCTTCCGGACGGCTCCACTGTCCTGCATATTCCGGCGTCAGCGCCATCCCCGATCGTTGATAATAATAGCCTTTCAGGGCCGCCTTCACCACCGGTAATAGTACCCGGGCCCTGATCCGGAAGGGATAGGAATTTTCCATGCCAGGCACGGCGACACGATAGACCCCCTCTTTTTCAAGCGCCGTAAAGTCGGCAAGCCGGGTAGAAAGGAAGGAATTGGCCGAGGCGGTCTGCGGGCCGAGGCGGCCCGAATAGACGGTATCGAACCCGTCGGCTGTAACGACATAATACCGGTCGGTCGCCGGTGAGCCCGTGACAATAGCCATCTTGGGCGCCAAAGGATAAAAGCCGACCTGGTTGAGGTCGATCGCGGGCAACGGCGCAGCCGCAGTTTTGCCGCCCGGACTGATCTTCGCCACCCATCCCCCGCCATTGGCCAGGTGAACGGCGAGCTTGCTGTCGCGGGTCACATCGATCGACTCTGCTTTATAATCGGTACCATCCCGATCGGCATTGATGCCGTCACGCATAATCTCCGCCCGGTAGTTGCCGGCCGGAAGAAACGAAAGATCCAGGTTGAGGTCACGGGGTGACCAATCGGTCATCGCGCCAACATACCAATCCGCTCCTTTGCGGCGCCCAAGCACAACATATTCGCCAACCTGGCCGTCGAGGGATAGCGTCTCATCAAAGGTCTCCGGTACCCCGGCGATAAAACGGACGCTTTCCGGCTCCCGGGAATAATTAGTTGGGTTGTCGGACAACATGCTGAAAGGCGCCTCATAGACAATATACATCGCCAGTTGGTGACAACGGGTGCCCTGACTCATCGGCTCGCCAAAGATCGCCCTGAAATTGGCCTTGTTGTAATTCTTCATCGCTCCGGGAGTATAATCCAATGGACCGGCCAGCATCCGGATAAACGGAATGGTAACATCGTAACCCGGGAAATCGTCATTGGCCCATTTTGCATTTTCCATGCCCCGCACGCCTTCAAAATTCATCACGTTGGGATATGTACGTTGCAGACCCGTTGGTTTATAGGCTCCATGAAAATCAAGCATCAGGTGATGAGAAGCCGCCTTTTGTGCAACGCGATAATAGAATTGAACCATTTTCTGATCATCACGATTCATAAAATCGATCTTGAAGCCTTTTATGCCCAGCTGTGAATAATGACTCAGCGCCTCATCCAGTTTTTGATCGAGGGGAAACATCCCGCCCCAAAGCCATACGCCGACATTTTTCTGTTTTCCATAGGCAATGATCGCCGGCAGATCGATATCGGGTACCACCTTCATGATATCCTTGTTGTCCGCCCAGCCTTCGTCGAGCAGGATATAACCGATATGATTGTCCGCCGCAAAGTCGATATAATATTTGTACGTTGCCGTGTTGATGCCGGCACGAAAATCCACATGGGAGATATTCCAGTCGTTCCACCAGTCCCAGGCCACCTTACCCGGCCGGATCCAGGAAGGGTCGGTCACCCGGGAAGGGGCAGCCAGCCGATAAACCATATCGTTGTCAGCCAGCTCTTTGTCCCTATCGCTACACACGACGATCCGCCACGGGAAGCTACGGGTGCCGGCCGTGACGGCAATATAACCGGCCCGGCGGGTGACAAGGGATTGCAGCTGGTTGTGACCGCCCTGCCGCTCTTCAAGCGGGTATGGGGCAAATTTACCGGACAGCCCAACCGAGCCACCGGAGCCGCCACCACCGCCACTGCCACTACCACCGCCCGAGCCACTGCCCCCGCCACTGCCACTACCACCGCCCGAGCCACTGCCCCCTGCCTGCAGGAACATCCCCGGATAATCTTCCAGATCGGCTTCCAGGATCGCCGCCTTTTTCCCATTGTCCAGCCCGACCAGCACGGGCAGAAAAGCCAGCGTATCCTTTTTGAATTCCGAAAGCCGGAACTGCCGGTAGAAATTTTCGAACGACGTGGTGTAGATATCCGGGCTCGGATCATTGACATAAGGGATCCAGGCTTTTTCATCGGCAGGAAAATTGAAATCGGCCGTCTCCGAACGGATGGTCAGCGAGTCCTTGCGCCGGGTAAAGAAACGATAAGCCGCGCCGTCATCATAGGCGCGAAAGATGACCCCATAACCGGCTTTTGCAAAAAAGAGCGTCAGCTGAGCATAATCATCATGAATGGTATCTTTTTTATAATGCAGCGGCACCATAACGGCATGGCTGCTTTCCCGGGTAGCTTTTACCGGCGCCAAACGCCCATCCAGCATTTCTCCGTCCTGTAATTGCAGGGCTATGGCAGAAGGGACCAGAACATCCTGCCCGCGATGACGGACGGACCACCACAAACCGCCGGCGCCGGTCGTAATCGATACGGTGGTGGCTCCGCCGGGGGAAGCCAGATCAAAGGCCCTGTCTTTCTCTTTTTGAGCGGCCAGCCGGCAGGACAGGCAAAGCGATACCATCAGGGCAGCAATCGGGAAAATGCGCATATCGTAGTTTTTAAGTCAAAGGAAAGATAATATTACGCCCGGATCGGATATTGCCCTAGTATTTATTTAACCAATCCTGCCTTTTTTACGGTGGAATAAATTGTTAGGGGTTGACATAAATAATTTGTAAATTGGGAAAAGCGATTCTTCAGCAAAAAGCAATTCCTCACCAAAATCAGGCTATATGAAAAAAGTAGCGCACATTCTTGCCCATAAAGGGAAGCGTATTACGTCGGTGACTCCTGAAACCACCGTCCTGGACGCCTTGCGGATTATGGCCAACCAAAATATCGGGTCGGTGATGGTTATGGAGGGGAACCAGTATCTGGGCATAATGACGGAAAGAGATTATTCCCGGAAAGTGATTTTATTAGGTAAGTCCTCTACCGACACCCCGGTATCAGAGATTATGTCCAGGGATTTTCCCGCGATCACCCCCAATGACACCGTAGAATTCTGTATGCAGCTAATGTCAGACAAGAACATCCGCTATTTGCCGGTGTTTGAGAATGATGTGCTATGCGGCATTGTCAGCATCAACGATGTTGTGCGGGAGACGATCCTGACACATGAGGAGACGATCACCCATCTCAAAGATTATCTGCATTCGGGCTTATAGGCATCCGAGCCGACGGCGAAGGTCAATTACTGAAGTATTTATTCAGTAGCTGTTCCAGCCGGACATTATTAAGCGGCTTGTGCTCGAATCCCGAAACTTCGGGAATCGTCAGCGTTCTTTTTTCATCATCGGGATTCAGCGACGTAGTAAGCAGGATTAGCACCGTATCTGCTTTTCTTTCCTGCGGAAGAGTTCGGTATTGCGCCAGGAATTCCCATCCGTCCATGGCAGGCATATTGATATCCAGGAAGATCAGATCCGGGCGAAAACATTCATCGGCGCTGCCGCGAAGATAGTCCAGCGCAGCCTGCCCGCTGGGCGCTATCCGGATATGCCGGACACAGTTTGACTGCTCCAGGGTCATCTTATTCAGAAAATTAGTAGGTTCATCGTCGTCGATGAGAAGAATGCAATTAAGTTGTTTCATGTTCTCTTTTGTTAAAGAGCCTCAACGGGAAGATAGTTTTGACACAAGCGTACGGGTCAGGGGCAAATGTATAAATACTCCACCAGAGATACAAGATTCACGAAGGATTAACCGGATTTGGGAGGGAAAATATGTAAATTTGATACACAACCGTTTTTAGAAGTATGGCTGAAACGCTTCAAAGGGATGAGATCGTAGTAAGGGATATTATCGACACTGCCAGGGTCCTTTTCAAGAAATCCGGGTTTAAGAAGACCACTATGGGCGATATTGCCCGCAGCCTTGGCAAGGCCAAAAGTTCCCTGTATTATTACTATCCCAGTAAGGAGGATATTTTCGAGGCAGTATTGCATTCGGAGATGGATGAATTGCTGAAACAGATCCACCAATCCATCCGGCATGCCGCCACTTCCAAGGAAAAGCTGACCATCTATTGCCGGTGCCGGCTGATCAAGCTGAACGAATTGTGCAACCTGAGCGACGCCCTCAAAAGCGAGATCGGCGAATTGCATGAACTGCATTGCATTGTGACGGACCTCAAACGTCAGTTCGATACTACCCATCTTGGACTGGTCAAAGAGATCCTCGAAGAAGGTGTCCACAACGGGGAATTCAAGAAAATCAACGAAGACAATATAGAACTGGTCGCCTACCTGATGGTGAGCAGTTTCAGAGGACTGGCAGTCCCATTAATGGTCTCCCAAAACCTCTCCCCAAAGTTGGACCTGCAGATCGACTCTATCGTCGACATTATGGTTGAGGGCATCGGCCGCTAGGCTGGGCGACGACCCGGCTCGCTAACCGCCCCGATCCACCCCCGCACCATCCGCCCAAACCACCCCACCCTCCCATATAAATAATCGAACAACATAATTCCTGCCAAACCACACGCAATACCCCCCAACACATCCAATACATAATGGTGGCTGCTATAAACCGCAGCACACCAGATCCCAACCATGATAAGCGCAAACAGCGCATTGACGCGGCCAAGACGGTACCTCAGGCCATAATACAGGACGGTCAGCGGATAAGAAGCATGCAGCGAAGGCATCGCCGCAAAAACATTGGAGCTCTTGGCATAAAGCGAAGAAAAGACCGACACATGAAAGTAGCTGTCGAAACGGCCAAGGCCAGCCACATTGCCGGGGGTATGGGGATTGAACGTGAACCCATATTGCTGCACATACCATGGCGGGGCGGCAGGGTAGGCATAGTAGATAACAAACCCGATAAGATTGACGATCAGAAAACTAAGCGTATAACGAAAAAAAGCCTCCTTGTCCTTAAAAAAGAGAAAGACCGAAAAGATCAGGGGCAGGGGTATCCAGCAAAGATAGAATACCCCCGCCAGCACGTCCACCAAAACCGACCGGTGTGCGAGCCAGTATTCGTTGGGCGTAAGGACAGCGCCACCGGCGACACGGATGCCGAACAGCGTTTTTTCAGCCTGATAGATACTGGCAATATGAACGGTATTGTACCGGTAATTGGGGAAAGCCTTCATGGAATCGAACAGGATCCAGAATACGATAAAGACGGAAAAGCCCAGGATAAAGCGACGGGTAGCGCCAGACAAATAAAAAAGGCTGTTGAATAAGAGTACCAGTACGAGTTGGTCCGTCTTATAGCCGATGAGCCACGCAGAAAGGAGCAGGTAAAAAATGCTGAGCCCCGTAGCGATGAGGGCGTTACGGCGGGTAAGCGGGGTCCCGGTGGTCATACTTTTATTCGTTGGATGAGTTCTTTGCCGTTCCGGGGGTCGACGCCTTTTAGCTCAAGGTATTCGACATTGGGCGACCAGAAAGTGCCGCCCGGGTTGATCTTGATATAGATCCGGTTGAGGATCGCCTGTCTGCCGGTAATACTGGCGTATACATGATGCTGATTGTCAAGAGGGGATTTCATCAGGTAAAACGGGATTTGCTTGTAGGAAACGAACCGCAGCTCATAGGTATCATTGCCCAGGGCCTTCTCCTTGAGCCCATAGGCAAAATGACGCTGGATAAAGGACAACTCCTCGCGTTGCCGCCGGTCCGTATACCGGATCCACAACACATGTACGGGCTCATCCTTGTCTACCACGCCATTTTTTTCATTCAGCTCACAAATGATGGTATTGATATTGGAGGTACGCTGCAGATAGAACAAGGACCTGGCATTGCGCGGCGGAATGGGGAAAGTATCCACAGCATCTTTTATCGCCGTCGCCAAATGACCGGTGCCGGCCAGGGCGTCCTGCGCCCTGCTGGTAAATCCGGCAAAAACGGATTGAATGCCAAACAGCAGAAGCAAAGCGCCCGGTAAGGACGATTTTCTGGGGGTCGCGGCCGGAGCAGATCCATTGCCCGATCCATTGCCGTTGGCGACGGAAGATGAGCCGGCAGCGGAAGATGAACCACCTGCCGTATCGGCCGCACGCGCCTCCAGCGCACGACGGGCATCCCGCAACCGGCCGATCGCCGTTGCATTAGCCAGGAAAGCCATCACGGTGACGGGTATGGTAAAGATTGACATCGTCTCGAAAACGGGGAAGTTGATATTGGGCCAGGATATTTTATAATTTCCCCCCAGCCACCGGGAGGCGATACCGCAGGCGAGCGCCGACACCCCGACAATGATCACACGTTCAGGGCGCTGCATCAGACCATCCTTACATTCGATACCCAACCCCTCGGCGCGGGCACGGGTATAGCTGACCATCATACTGCCAATAAGACCGATAAAGGCAAAAAGCGAGCTTAAAAAATAGTGATGCGCCACCAGGTAATAGCAAATGCCCAGGAACAGGATCAGCTCGCTGTACCTGTCCAGGACCGAGTCATAAAGGGCCCCAAAAGGAGAGCTCATATTACCCAGCCGGGCCACCTGTCCATCCAGCATATCAAAGAGACCCGCAAACAGGATAAGCGCGCCGGCCCATCCCACATAGGAGAGGTCGCCCCGGCGGCCTTCTTCGGCCCCGGAAATAAAAATGATCGCTACCCCGATGTTGAGCACCAACCCGATCGTAGTGACCATATTGGGAGTTAACCCTGCTTTAATCAGCAATCGAACCAGGGGATTGATGATCTTATAGATACCCAGCTGTAATTTTTTCCGAGTGGTCATTGGTCCCTTCTCTACTTGTTTGACAATCTGTAAAGATACTATGTTCATCTCGAATTATTAGGTAAAATAATTGATCGGCTGCCCGGCCCGCACACCCCCTCAAAAAGGGTTCTCACCCTTTGAATACATATCTTTTCTGTAAGGTATAATTGTAAAATACGGCAATCGTGCTGGCAGTGATGATTTTAGCGGGCATGGGATCGAGACCTGCATAGCGGTTGAGCAGGTAGAGGCCGGAGGCATTGAGCGCGAGGTTGCCGATCCAGACCAGAATATAGCGATTGAGTTGTTCGGTCCATTTTTTCTCCTGGGCGTTGAATACCCAGTTACGACTGATCAAAAAATGAGCGCAGCCGCCGCATAGCGTCCCTGTCGCTCCATAAAAAGTCACTCTTCCGCTGGCTGCCGCGGAAGGAAGACCCGCCCAGCGTAGTAACAGGAAGGTCACCAAAAAGTCGACGCCTGTTGCCAGCAGAGAAGTTAATTGAGCTTTTGTAAAGGTGATCATGGCATTTTTACAACCGCATTGCGAGTACGATGAGCTGCAGGAGCAGGTTTGCATATACACCTGCCAGCACATCATCCATCATGACGCCCCAACCGCCGTTCAACTGTTCCATTTTCCGGATATACAGCGGTTTGGCAATATCAAAAAACCGGAATAGCAGCAACCCGATAGCCAGATACGGCCAGCGCACAGGAACGAACAGCAGCGTCAGACCCATCCCGACCACTTCATCGATAACGACGCGGTAGCTGTCCTTGCCCCAGCCGGCCTCCACTTTCCCGGAGCTGTAAACCCCAAGGGCCAGCAGCGCCAGTATGACAAACAAAGGTGTCCAAACATGCTCATTCCCACCGCTCCAGGCAAAATACCAGGCTATACAGCAAACAACAGCAGCAACGGTGCCACCACCCTTCGGGATATACCCGATACCCAGGCAGGTCGAAATGAGCCGATGGATCCCAAAAAAATCAATCAGCCTCATCAGGCGGTTATTTTCTTCCTCAGCGTAGGTGAGCCC
>Ga0302179_10000472_pt1 | contig 26505 bp, 23 predicted proteins | sample I_Palsa_E3_1_FD_198788 | JGI IMG/M metagenome (GOLD analysis project Ga0302179, IMG submission 198788) | Peat permafrost microbial communities from Stordalen Mire near Abisko, Sweden - I_Palsa_E3_1 | ecosystem: Environmental > Terrestrial > Soil > Palsa > Peat permafrost | place: Sweden...
TACGCTCTGGCGCCGACTGCCGCCGGCTCGGGCACGGGAGCGCTCTTGTCTTCGCCGTTGGGCTTCTGCTGCGTGGGCTGGCCGCCCTTCCGGATATCGATGCCACCCTTGAAGTACGCGCCGTCTTCAATCGAGATGCGCGCCGCTACTACGTCGCCGGTGAGCGAGCCGTCGCTGCGGATATCGACGCGGTCGCTGGCGGTGAGGTTGCCGCGTACCTTGCCGAGCACAACAATCTCGCGGGCGTTGATGTTGGCGGCGACCACTCCGTTGCGGCCGATGGTGACGCGATTGCCAGCCAGGCTGATGGAGCCTTCCACGCGGCCGTCAATGTAGAGCGACTCCGATCCCGTCACTTCGCCCTTGATCACCAGCGATTTGCCGATGGTTGCCTGGTCCGCAGTGGTAGTAGTTGTGGCGCTCGCCGGACGCGGGGCAACGGCGGGCTCATTGGCCATCATTGCGGGCGCGCTCGGGGTAGACATGGTCGGACGCTCTGGCTCGGCTGGCCGGCCAGGGGTCGTAGGCTGATTCGTCGGCTTCCACATGGGTTACAAAGTTCCTTTCCTCGTTGGGATTAGGGATCACGAGCCGCATTTCCGTGACCAAACCGAATTGTACTCCGCCGTCTCAAAGTGAGCGCTGTGGAAAAGCCTTTATTTTCAACGAAGTTTCCTACCTTGGTACGCCCTTCAGAGCTGACATCGGTTCTCGGTCGAGGCGTCTTGCCGTCCATTTCGGCTCTGGGACCGTGTAAGGATTCCCGAAAAAGCGTCTCGAGATGAACAGTTCCACAGGCGGTCGGAGTATGCTCTTGGGATCGAATATTTGTCGAAGACGTAATCCGGGCGCGCAGGGAGAAAAAACATGTCGGAACCAGCCGTGATCGCTCCTCCAGTCTTTACCGTTGTACCGCCTCAGCCAGACGAGTACGCGCCTTATTACGGCCGCTACATTTCTCTCGTTCACGGGAATGACATTCTCAACACACTCGACCAGCAGCGCCGCCAGACGATGCTGCTGCTCTCCGGCCGCGACGATGACGACGGCGACTTCCGCTACGCTCCCGATAAGTGGAGTGCGAAGGAAGTGCTCGGCCATGTCTGCGACACGGAGCGCATCTTTGCCTACCGCGCTCTGCGCATCGCGCGTGCCGATGACACGCCCGTCGAGGGCTTCGAGCAGGACGACTACGTGCGCAATGGTGCTTTTGCGCAGCGGGCGCTGGCCGATTTGGTCGAAGACTTCATCGCTGTGCGCCGCGCCACTCTTTCTCTGCTGCGCAATCTCGACGAAGCGGCATGGACGCGGCGTGGGATCGCGAATAAGAATGAAGTCAGCGTGCGGGCCCTGGCCTACATCATCGCGGGGCATGAACTGCATCACAGGAGAATTCTGGAAGAGAAATATTTTTCCGCGAGCCGCTGACCCGAAATCCCATGTCACGCGCTCTGACTGAATTGCTGCACGGCAAAGGCGCGCACGCCGATCCTCTTGCTTGCGTCGAGGATCTCTCCGCCGAATTGGCTGCGCGGCAGATCGAGGCGTTTCCGCATTCAGTCGGACAACTCGTCTTCCACATGAATTACTGGATGGACTACGAACTGCGCCGCATTCGGGGCGAGAGGCCGCCATATCCGGAGCACAACTCGGAGAGCTTCCCGCCTGCGTCGTCGCCCGCCGATACTCGGGATTGGGATCGCCTCCGAAAGCGCTTTGCCGAACTGCTCATGAATTTCACGGCGCTGGCGAAATCTGCTCCGGAAGAAATGCAGCGGCAGATCGAAAGCGTCCACGACGGCGATAAGAAAGTTGCGGGAACGCTGGAAGCGGTGCTCTGGCAGATGGTGGCGCACAATAGCTATCATGTCGGCCAGATTGCGATGATCCGGCGTGCGTTGGGCTCGTGGCCGCCACGCGGCGGCGGGGATACCTGGTAGGCAGAATGGGTCGATAGTCGCTGGTCGTTAGCAACGCCACGGTCGCCGCTCCCACATTTACGTTAGGATTGGTTTGAGGTCTTTGGTCAACGGCCACGACCGTCGACTGACGATCGCTTCCATGCTTTCCGACTCGACCATCCTGAAACACATCGCCCGCCAGCCCAAACGCTCGGCGGGATTCAAGCAACTCGTGCGCGAACTCGGTCTGCACGGAGACGCGCGCGGCGATCTCGACGCGCATCTTCAGAAGCTGGTCGCGGCGGGCGAACTCGTTCAACTGAATTCCGATCGCTACGCGATCCCGCAACCCGCCGCCGGCAAGAATGAAAAGAATCTGGTCGCCGGCCGCCTCACCATGCACCGCGACGGTTTCGGCTTCGTCATTCCGGACGCGAGTTCCCTCAGTTCATCGATGAAGTCGCGGCTGGTTGGGGATATTTTCATCGCGCCGCACGCCATCGGCAACGCGATGCACGGCGACCGGGTGCTGGTCGATATTGTTGCCACTCGTCCTGATGGACGGGCGGAAGGCCGCATCGTGCGTTCGGTGGTGCGCGGTCATCCCACGGTGGTTGGAATTTTTCACTACGGCAGCCGCCACAATTTGGTGAAGCCGGTCGACAGCAAGATCACGCAGGAGATTGTGATCCCCGCCGGCGCGGAGATTCCCGCAGCGAGTGGATCGTCGGCGGTTTCGGCGCGGAAAACCGGCGAGACTCCGGTGCCAGGAAAGGCGACCGTCGACCGTGTTCTTGGCGACGAAGTTGCTCGCCGCGTCGAATGGGATGATCTCGAAGGCGTGGCCGTTGACGTCGAAATCACCGATTGGCCAACGCCTACGCAGAATCCGCGCGGACGCGTGATTGAAATCCTCGGCCGACAGGACGATTTCGGCGTCGACGTGGAAATCACCATCCGCAAGTTTCATCTGCCGCACCGCTTTCCACCGGCGACGCTGGAAGAGGCGCAGGAGATCCCAGCCACCATTCCGACCGACGAACTTCGCCACCGCCGCGACTTCCGCGCTCTGCCCATCGTCACCATCGACGGAGAAACCGCGCGCGATTTCGACGACGCCGTCACCGTGCGCAATCTCGCCGACGGCAATTTCGAGTTGCAGGTGCACATTGCCGATGTGGCCCAATACGTTACACCTGACTCCGCCCTCGACCAGGAAGCGCGACTGCGCGGTACCAGCGTCTATTTCCCCGACCGCGCCGTGCCTATGCTGCCGCTCGATTTGTCGACCGATATCTGCAGCCTGCGTCCGCATCTCGACCGGCTGGTGCTGTCGTGCGTGATGCAGATCGACCCGCACGGCGAAATCGTGGGTTACGAACTATGCGAGGGAGTCATCCGCTCGGTCGAGCGCATGACCTACACTGCCGTCAACGCCGTGATCGAAGGCGATGCCGCCGCGCGCGAGCGCTATGCGGCGCTCGTCCCCACATTCGAACTGATGCGCGACCTCGCGCTGATTCTCAACCACAAACGCCAGCGCCGCGGATCGATCGATTTCGACCTTCCCGAGCCGGTCATCGAGTTCGACGAATTTGGATTGATGAAGAGCATCACGCGCTCGGAGCGCAACATCGCGCATCGCTTGATCGAAGAGTTCATGCTTTCGGCCAACGAGTGCGTGGCGCAATACCTGGAATCGAAGCGCATCGCGTCGTTGTATCGAATTCACGAAAAGCCAGACGCCAAGCGCGTGTATGACTTCGAAACAATCGCCGCGACCTTCGGCTATTCGCTGGGTATAGGCCCGCTGCCCGTTCACCGCGTGCAGTTCAAGAGCGACCGGCGCGCCGCGCGGGGTACGGGCAAGCACGCGCCTACGATCGAAGTTGCGAAGGATGTCCACATCACCCCGCGCATGTATCAGAAGCTGGCCGCGAAAATCGCGGGCAAGCCCGAAGAGCGCATTGTGAGCTACCTGATGCTGCGTTCGCTCAAGCAGGCGCGCTACTCGGAAGAGAACGTCGGGCACTTCGCTCTGGCCGCGAGCAGCTACACGCACTTCACTTCACCCATCCGGCGCTATCCGGATTTGATCGTGCATCGAATTGTGAAAGAAGTGCTGCGCAAATCAGCCGAAAAACGAGATGGAGATGTGCCGGTGGGAGTTTCAAGTCCGCTCGACAGTAGCGCCGACCCGAGCCCTTCGCCGTGGTCCAAGCGCCGCGACCACGGCGCGCATCGCGAAGCGCTCGAACCGCTGGGCGGGCCGATCTCGCTCGACGAACTGCATAACATCGCGGAGGAGTCCAGCCACGCTGAGCGCCGCGCCGACGAGGCCGAGCGCGACCTCATGGAGTGGAAGAAGGTCAAGTTCATGCAGGACCGCGTTGGCGACGACTTCGACGGCCTCATCACCGGCGTCACCAAGTTCGGCTTCTTCGTTGAACTCACCGATTTGTTCGTCGAAGGCTTGGTGCCGCTGAACACCCTCGCGGACGACCACTACACGTACCACGAGAACACACGCCAGATCATTGGCCAGCGCTCCCGCAACACTTACAATCTGGGACAAAAAATCCGTGTCCTCGTCGACCGCATCGATCCCGTCGAGAAGAAAATCCAGTTCGCCATTCTGGAAGAATCGCCACCGCCGCCGCTCAGACTGTCTTCCCGCAAGTCGAAACGCAAGCGCAGGTGACAGCCTCATGGCTGCAAAATCGCGTCCGGTCAAGCGAAACCACGCCGCTGGTGGTAAAATCCTCTGGTTAAACCCCATCCGCTGCGGATGCGATGCGGCGGGTTCCTTCCTCGTCGGGACGTGGCTCAGCCTGGTAGAGCACTCGCTTGGGGTGCGAGGGGTCGGCAGTTCAAATCTGCCCGTCCCGACCATCGAACTTCTCTTCGGCGTCGATTCATCCAGCGATCCCCGAACCAAGAAAAGTACTTTGACCCGAAGCGTCATTCCAGCACAATCGAACAAAGCTCCACCTGAGTCACGCTCGTTGACGCGCCCTCGTCCTGATCTTTGCAGGCGACAGTTGAAGGTAGCTCACACTCGGGGAGAATTCTTATGTCCGGGCAGGTCATTCTGTATTTCGACGATCAGGCTGACGCTTTGCGTTTTGCTTTAGCGGCTGGATCAGTAATGGCGGGCGACGGCGCTCGCGTCACGGACGATCTGATTCAGGAAACGGCGCGCGTCTGCCGCATCCGCCTGGACGCCGCGAACGCGGACAAGGTGAAGAAGCCGGCGGCGGAACGGGTCGCATGAAGGGTAAAGGTCATAGGTCTCAGGTGCTAGGAAACCCGAGACCTAAGACCCAAAGCCCAAGACGCAGGACCTAACACCCAAACCTGCCCCACCTATCCCGTGCGCCGCGTCGAGAGCACGTTCAGGATCTCGCGCAGCCCCTGACGGATGCGTTGAATCTCGGCCGACGACTGCGCCGGGAATGGAATCGCCGCCTGTCCCTTATCGGTCTTCGCTTCCGAGCGCAGTTGCTGGCGCGCGCCCACGATGGTGAACCCCTGCTCGTAGAGAAGTTGCTTGATGCGCAGGACGCTTTCCACGTCCCGCCTGCGGTACATGCGCTGCCCGGTGCTGCTTTTCACCGGCTTCAATTGCGGGAACTCGCTTTCCCAGAAGCGCAGCACGTAGGCGGGCAGATGGCACAGGGTAGCCACTTCGCCGATGCGGAAGTAGAGCTTGTCCGGGATGAACACGTCATCCGCCTTGCTCTTGCCCGCGCTCTTTTTTTTCAGACTCATGTCTCTCGTACTTATGCGCGCGCCCTCGGTTCAGGGCCGGTCTCGCTTGAATATTGTGACACACCCGAGGAGTGATATGAAGAATTTCGAGAGCGAACTGAATCAAAGCCGGGCGCAGCACTCACGGTTCGCTGGTAAGGCGAGGCCGATTCCGCCAGGGGGTTGAAGGCGATGCCAAGACGGAAACGCCTCTCAAGAGGTGCTTCTCCTGAGAGGCAGGTTAAATTCTTGGCCCTTGCGATGTATCGTCTCGCAGACGGTTAGTGTTTCTTCTTTTTTGCCTTCTTCTTCGTTGCCATGAAGGTTCCTCCGTGAACGATTTTCCCTTGAGACCTCGGGGACCAGATTGCCAAGAGCCACCCTAGTTGTAGTACAGGTAGCATCCTTAATACAAGATATTGCGGCAGTATGAACGCACTGTCAACACAATTTTGCAGGGAACGGAATATTTCTTTGACAATCAGCCTTCGGACGACCCACTAATCTCGATCGACCAAAGACGATCGACCTCAGCTTCCGGTACACTGCGCCTCATGCGGCGCGACCCGGTTGAACTCGAGATCTTCAAGAACCTCTACCACTCGATCGCCGAAGAAATGGGCGCGGCGTTGCGCCGCACCGCGTTTTCCCCCAACATCAAAGAGCGGCGCGATTACTCCTGCGCCGTGTTTGATAGCGCCGGCGAAGTGATCGCCATGGGCGACCACATGCCGGTGCATCTGGGCTCGATGCCGATGTCCGTGCGGGCGGCCATTGCGGCGTGCGAAATGGCGCCGGGAGATGTCGTCATGCTGAACGATCCCTTCCGCGGCGGCACGCATCTGCCGGACATCACGCTGGTGGCGCCGGTGTATACGCGGCGCGAACGTCGCCGGCGGAAGGTCGGGGGCCGTCCGGATTTCTACGTAGCCTCGCGGGCTCATCACGCGGATGTGGGCGGAGCCTATGCCGGATCGATGGGACTCTGCCGCGAGATCTATCAGGAGGGGTTTCGCATTCCTCCGGTAAAGCTCAAGCAGGCAGGGGCGATGCAGCACGATGTGCTGGCGCTGCTGCTCAGCAATGTGCGCACGCCCGAGGAGCGCGAAGGCGATCTGGGAGCGCAGATTGCGGCCTGCCACACCGGAGCCGGGCGATTGCGCGAAGTGTGCGCGCGATACGGAGCCGATCGCGCGCAGCGCGCGGCCCGGGAACTGCTGAAGTATTCCGAAGAACTGATGCGCGCATTTCTGCTGCGCGTGCCGCCAGGTACATATAGCGCCGAGGATTTTCTGGACAACGACGGAATCAGCGACAAGCCAGTGAGGATTGCGGTCGCGCTGAACGTGTGGGGCCGGGTCTCGACCGCGGCCAAGACGGATCGAAGGCCCGCCTCTACACCAATGGTCACGGTCGATTTCACCGGCAGTGATCCGCAAGTCGAAGGCAGCGTGAACGCGGTTGAGGCAATCACGTACTCGGCGTGCTTCTACGTTTTTCGTTGTCTGCTGGCGGATGACGTTCCGGCCACCGCAGGCCTGATGCGGCCCATCCACGTCATCGCTCCGGAAGGCACGATTGTGAATGCGCGCCCACCGGCGGCCGTTGCTGGCGGGAACGTCGAAACTTCGCAGCGCATCGTCGACCTCCTGCTGCGCGCGCTGGCCCAGGCCGTCCCGGACCGGATTCCGGCAGCGGCTTCGGGCACGATGAATAACTTAACGATCGGCGGAGCCGACCCGCGCAGTGGTAAGCCTTTCACTTACTACGAAACCATCGCCGGCGGAATGGGATCGCGGCCCACCAAACCTGGCGTCTCCGGCGTCCACACGCACATGACGAATTCTCTGAATACTCCAGCCGAGGCGTTGGAATTCGCTTATCCGCTGCGCGTTCGGCGATACTCACTTCGTCCGGGCAGCGGCGGCGCGGGAAAGTATCGCGGCGGGGATGGAATCATCCGCGAGACTGAAGTGCTGACCGAATGCGAAGTGACGCTGCTTTCCGACCGGCGCACGTGTGGTCCGTGGGGATTGAACGGGGGCAGCGATGGCGCGCCGGGCCAGACCAATATCATCCGCCAGGACGGTTCAGTGGAAACGATGCCGGGAAAGTTCAGCACGCGCCTGCGCAAAGGCGAACGAATTAGGCTTGAGTCGCCGGGCGGCGGCGGCTGGGGCGTCCTGAGGCCCTAATCGAGCCAATCGTCCCGGCAGATTCCGCATCCAATTCTCGTAGGCTGGAGTTCTTTATGACGGATCTCGCAACTCACTACCTCGACGAAGTCCGCCGCCAGTTCCGCGGGACCAAACGCTTGGCCGACGGCGCGATGGCTCAACTCAAAGACGAAGAGTTGTTTGCCACGCTCGATCCCAAGTCGAATTCGATCGCGATTCTCGTCAAGCACCTGTCGGGCAACATGCGCTCGCGGTTCACCGACTTCCTCACTACGGACGGCGAGAAGCCCGGCCGTTTTCGCGACCAGGAGTTTGAGCTGAATGCCGCGAACACTCGGGCGGACGTGATGCGCTGGTGGGAAGAAGGCTGGGCGCAAGTCTTTGTCACGATCGAAGCGCTCAAGCCCGAGGACGTGATGCGCACGGTGACCATTCGTGGCGAGCCTTATACCGTGCTGCAGGCCATCAACCGGCAGATCGCCCACTACGCTCAGCACACGGGTCAGATCGTCTTCCTGGCCAAGCATCTGCGATCAGGCGAGTGGAAGACGCTGAGTATTCCGCGAGGCAAGTCGGAGGAGTTCAAGATCGCCGCGCCTAAGCCTCACAAACCTATGAGTTAGCGTCGCCGCGGTTCTCGGCCACCATCCGTTGGAGCACGAACCTCTCGCCACGGTGCTAGAATCATACGTTTTGTGTCTGAGTCTGATTCATAAGGTCGTTTTAATGCCATCCACAATGCTCGCTGTAGTAAAACCGGCGGCTGCGCCGGGCGCGGAGGTTCGCGAGGTAAAGGTCCCCGCTTTTGGGCGGAGGGACGTGCTGGTCAAAGTGAAGATGGCTTCCATCTGCGGCACCGACCTGCACATTTACAACTGGGATCACTGGGCGCAAAACCGCATTCATCCTCCGCTGATTCCGGGGCACGAGTTCTGCGGCGAGGTGGCCGCCTTCGGCGAGGAAGTGACCAGCGTAAAAGAAGGCGACTTCGTTTCCGCCGAGATGCACGTGGCTTGCGGCAAGTGCCTGCAATGCCGCACCGGCGAAGCTCACATCTGCCAGAACGTGAAGATTATCGGCGTGGACGCCGATGGCGCCTTCGCCGAGTACGTGGTCATTCCAGAGTCGAACATTTGGAAACTCGATCCGGCCATTCCGCAGGAGTACGCCTCGATCCTCGATCCCCTGGGCAACGCGGTTCATACTGTGCTGGCGGGCGAGATCGCCGCGAAGACCGTAGCCATCACGGGATGCGGCCCCATCGGATTGTTTGCCATTGCCGTGGCCCGGGCCGTGGGCGCAACCAGCGTGATCGCCATCGAAGTCAACGAGCACCGGCGCAAGATTGCGCGCGAGATGAAGGCCGACTTCGTGCTCGATCCGTCGAAGGAAAATGCCAAAGCGATCGTGATGGAGAAGACCGGCGGCCTGGGCGTGGATGTGGTGGTCGAAATGGCCGGACATCCGGATTCGATCCGAACAGCTTTTGACATCGTGCGGCGCGGCGGAAGAATCTCCCTGCTCGGCCTGACCTCCAAGCCCATCTCGCTGAACTTTTCCGAAGACATCATTTTCAAAGGCATCACGGTGCAGGGCATCAACGGACGCCGCATGTACCAGACCTGGTACCAGATGACCGCGCTGCTCAAAGCCGGCAAGCTCAATCTGCATCCGGTAATCACCGATCGCATCCCGATGAAAGATTTCTCGAAGGCCATGGAGCGCCTGAAGACCGGGGAAGCGAGTAAAATTCTGGTGTATCCGAACGGCGTGCGATGACCGTGTGGAGCGGACACTCTTGTCCCCGAGTCTCAGCCAGGAATGCACCTACGGGACGAAAGCCGGAATGGAAGTGAGTTATGAGCCTTGACGCATTCGTTCGATGTACTTGCATTCGGGACGGCAAAACCAAGCCGCATCCTTTTCCCGACCGGCTCACCTTCGACGAGGCCGGCGACCCGACCCTTAGTGGCGACCCTTCCGACGAAGAATGGGACGCGCACGACCACTGGCTCACGGAATCGTGCGAGCATGGCGGATATCTGCTCTCAATGTTTTTAGGCAACATCACGCGCGTAGGAAACCTGCGCAGCTTTCTGCGCGCACTCCAGGGAAAGCCTGGACCGCGATTCCCCATTCTGCTGGAGAAGGTTCTTTACGATGGCACCCACACCGGCGACTGGATCCCAGTCAAGGAATCTCCCGCGCTGTTGAAAGAAGTGGAGACCGTGCTTCACTCGAAAGATATTCTGGCCGACTCGGAGAAAGAATTCTTCGAGAACATGAAGGAACTGTGCGAAGCGAGTATTGCGACCGGAAACCCGATCATGTTCTGAATGTTCGGACCGGTCTTTCCCTCAGGCTCCAAAAATCCGTGTGAATCCTGGCAAAGCAGTTCGAGGTTCTGAATGACCACCGCAACCCGCACGAACCCGCTCTCCTATCTCACCGACCAGCTCAATGAGCTCAAGACCAAGGGCACACACTTCAAGCTGCGCGTGCTGGAGGACGAGCAGGCTCCCGTCTGCACGTTCGACGGCAAGCGAGTGATCAACCTGGCGTCGAACAATTACCTCGGGCTGACCACGCATCCCAAACTGCGCGAGGCGGCGCTTGAGGCCACACGCAAGTACGGGGTGGGGTCGGGCGCAGTACGCACCATTGCCGGGACGATGAAGATTCACATGGAGCTGGAGGAAAAGATCGCGCGCTTTAAGAACGTGGAGGCGTGCGTGGTCTTCCAGTCAGGCTTCGCGGCCAATGCGGGCACGGTATCGGCGGTGCTGGGCAAGGACGATTTCATCATCTCCGATGCGCTGAACCACGCGTCGATCATCGATGGCGCGCGGTTGTCGAGGGCGAAGATCCTTGTCTTCCGCCACAAAGACGTTGCTCACGCCGAAGAACAACTGGCCAGCATAAAGGACGAGCCGGGCAAGAAATTGCTGATCAGTGACGGCGTGTTCTCCATGGATGGCGACATCGGCCCGCTGCCCGGGCTGTGCGACGCGGCGGAAAAATACGGAGCCATCATGATGGTCGACGATGCGCACGCTTCCGGCGTGCTAGGCCGCAACGGCCGCGGGACGGTCGATCACTTCAACGTGCATGGGCGCGTGGATATTCAAGTCGGAACTTTATCGAAAGCCATCGGCGCGCTCGGCGGGTACGTGTGCGGGACTCGCGATCTGATTGACTTTCTCTATCACCGGGCCCGGCCGTTCTTGTTCTCGACCTCGCATCCGCCGTCAGTCGCGGCGACGTGCATCGCGGCCTTCGACGTTCTGGAAAACGAACCCGAGCGCATGGAGAAACTCTGGGAGAACACGCGCTTCTGGAAAAAGGAACTCGGCCTGCTCGGTTTCGACATCGGAGGCCGCGCCACTCCGGCCAGCGAGACTCCAATCACGCCCATCATCATCGGCGACGGCAAGCTCACCATGGACTTCTCCCGCGAGCTGTTCAAAGAAGGCGTGCTTGGCACCGGCATCGCCTTCCCCACAGTGCCCGAAGGCAAAGCCCGCATCCGCACCATCATGACGGCGACGCACACGAAGGAGGAGTTGGAGCAGGCGCTGGAAGTGCTGGGGAGGGTGGGGAACAGGATGGGGATTGTGCGCGGCTAGACCTCACGCGCACAGATCGCGGCCTATTGCGGACCGAAGATCGGTCTCACCATCTCCTCCGGTGATGCGGACTGCGGATGCTCTGCCTTCCAGCGCATGGCGGCGGTGATGCGGGTGCGGCCGCTGGGATGATCGAAAAAAATGAACTCTTCGACTCGACCCGGATCGAGTTTGCGATATTCTCCCACCATCAGGTCCACGTTCGCTTTCCCGTCGGGTTGTTGGGCAGCATTCAGACCGTACATGTCCGCCTCGTATTCCATGGTGCGTGTGATGGTGTTCGTGACTGGGGTCATTAGAAGGAAGTATACGGAGAACACAATCACCGCCAGCGGCAGAACGGCGACATCCGTGATTTCCCGGATATCCCACTTCCCGCCCCAGCGCGCAAGCGAGAAATTAATGCCCCAACTCAGGAAAGCGAAGCCGATCACCAGAACCACGCCATTCATGACCAGTCCCTTGTACTCATGATTGAGAACGTAGTGACCCATCTCGTGCCCCATGACCATCTCAATCTCGGGGAGCGTGCAGCGTTTAAGCAGGTTGTCGTTCAACGAAATTCGCTGTGTACCCGCGAATCCGCTGACATTGGCGCTCACTCGATTGGACTGCCGGGAGGCATCGAACTCGTAGACCTCGGTTGCAGGAATTCCGTTGGCACGGGCCATGCTGAGGATTGGGTCCGTGATTCGAGAATCCTGTAACTTCGTGTACTTGTTGAAGAGCGGGGCGATGTAAACCGGTTCGATCAGACTCACAAATGCAAGGAAGAGAATCATCAAAGCCGCGCCCCATACCCACCAATTCTTCCCCAGTCGCCGCACAAGCCCGAAGAGCGGTATCGCCAGGATCGTTCCCAACACCACCTCCACTGCCAGCGTCACCATCTGATCGCGCATCCACGGGCCGAAGGTCTGATTCAAAAGGCCATACTTGCGCTCACGGAAATAGCCTTCATATATGGTCAGCGGGAAGGTGAGCACGGACGCAACAATAATGAATTGAATCCAGTAGAGTGCCGTCTGGAAAGGTCGGAAGCGAGTGATGCCTTCAGCCAGGTTGCGCATCCACGATGACCATCGGAAACGCAGCAGGAACCACATTACCAGGACCATGGAAAAAAAGTCCCACAAGAGAAGCCAGTAGCCGCCTTCGAAATAGGCGTTGGAACGGGCGCGTTCCCCAGGGGGCATCTTGGCCAGATAGGCTTCGACAGCCGCGTTGATGTCGAAAGGCTGGGCCTTGGCGCCGCGCTCCCCGGGGGACGGAACGGAAGCGGCCGCCGCGCTGCTGCGTTGTCCGGTCGCAGAATATCCAAGGATGGTTAATAGCAACAAACTTAGGACAATACATCGAGCCGCGTAAACCATTGGACCTCCCTCACTTTCGTGATGGAGTATACCCTTCGCGCCGGGCGCCAGTCCGCCCAGTATACAACCCTACCGCTCACAATAGTCGCCACGACTTTCCCCGTGAACTGCCATCCATCAAACGGAGTGTTGCGCGACAGCGACCGCGACTTGGCGGCCCTCAAACGTCCAGCGCTTCTTGGGCGAGGAAAAGCCTGCCGAGCTGCTCTCGGCTGGACAGCCGGGGAAGGCTGTTCCCACATGAGCATCCCCCACATGAGCATCCCCCACATGAGCATAGGATCCACGGCGATCTTATCTTGTGCTCTCGAATTCGCCTTTGAGCTGATCATGGCGCGTGGCGGCGGCTTCGATTAGGGCGCGGAAGATGTTGCGGGAGGCGGCGTCTTGATCGACGGAGCGCTCGGGATGCCATTGCACGGCCAGGACGAAATGATCGGGGGCGGTGCCTTCGAGCGCTTCGATGATGCCATCGTCGGTGCAGCGGGCGACGATGCGCAGGCCGTCGCCGATGGTATCGGCGGATTGGTGGTGCGAGGAGTTCACGGGCAACACCAGTTGGCTTCTCTCCGAGTTGTGTCCAGATAAAATCTCTGCCAGCTTCGAATCCTTCTCAATGTCGACTGCGTGAGCTACCGCGACTTTCTTGCCGGCTTCGTGATTGACGCGCGTCTTCAAGTCCTCCGGCAGAAAGTCCGGGATGTGCTGGATGAGCGAGCCGGTGCGGTAAACGTTGAGGCTCTGCAGGCCGTAGCAGATGCCGAGGACGGGCTTGCGCATGTTGTAGGCGTCCTGCAGAAGGAGCTCGTCGACGGTGTCGCGGCGCGGGTCGGAGGCGGCGGTGTGGGGCGAGCGCGGGGCGTTGAACTTGGCGGGGTCGACATCGGCGTTGCTGCCGGGCAGGAGCACGGCGTCGCAGCGCTCGATGAGCTTCATGACTTGGGCTGGAGTTTGGTCGAGCGGGATGCGGATGGGCTCGCCTCCGGCTTGCTCGACGGCGCGCTCGTATTGAGGCAGGGCGCGGTCCGCGTATTCGGGATCGGCTGAGTGCGGCAGCGGGATGGCGATGCGGGGCGGCATGATTCGATTGTAGCTGGTGGGCTAGCTCACGCGTTCGATCGCGGCCAAGGTCTTCGACTGACGGTAATGGCGGATCTCCATGGTGAGGGTGACCACGAAGGTGATGCTTCCCGCGACGATGGCCGCCGGCAGGGCGATGCGGCGGTAGGCCAGGGTCATGTTGGGATTGAGGTGGCGCAGGGCTGAGACGGCGACCGTCCCGATGATGCCGAGCAGTAGACTGACGGCGAAGGAGAGCAGCGTGCCGATGAAGGTTACGAGCGCCACTCGGATCGGGATCGCATACCAGCGGGGCGGGCGGGGGCTGGACTTGGGCGGCATGCCTCTAGGCTACACCAAGGTCAGCTTGGGGCGGATCGGGCCAGATCAGGAGAGAAAAAACATGGCCTGTAAAATATCTGGAATCAACGAGTTACGTTTTTGGATCTGGCTAAAATATTGAAAGCAAAGAATTTATGCGTAAAATATTCCATTGAAAGGACTTAGGTTAGCTTGAGTGGGCTTGGCTTGGGCTAAGTGCTTTGGAATCAGTGGGCTGCTCGTAAAATATTCAATTTACGGGAGTTATCTCGTTGCTATTGGGATGTCAAAGACCTGATGCGGATAGAGATATGGTCGCTGGTTTGGGGAGGGAAGTCAAGGGGAAATTATGGTAGCGGGCCAGTCTGATTTCCAGGGCTAGCGGAAATGAAGGAAAACCACTGCGTAGATGATGGCGATTGCCCAAAGCCAAAGGAATACTCCTGCGCAACGAATGTATGTGGGGTACTGAGGCTTCATTGGTATGCTTGAAAATGGGGACCATGCGAATTTCGTTTTCGCGTTCTGCCGTCCCCACGAGACCAGCATGTTCGTCCTAAATACGCAGAGCCAACCACCGACGGCAAATCCGATAATCATTATCACAAGCCAGATGGCTTTGAATGTTGTCATGCACCTATCTTTCCGCCGAGTGCTTTCAGCGTACGCCCCTTGTCAATCCGCTTTGTGAAAAACAGACTGACCACTGCCGCCATTTTCCGCGATCGAGGGGGTTGTCGGGGAAGACAGAGAGTTTCTGCGGGAAGTCTGCCTTTACATTCCATTACCGTTGCCTGACGGCGACGCGTCCGGATTTAAACCTACGATCTTATGTAGCGATTGTAACGATTTTGATCTGCGCGTCACTATCCTCTCAAGCCGGCAGATTTGCCAGGGGGATTGCACCATGCCAACATCCAGTAGAGCCGCCAAGCTGGTGGTGATAACAGCTACCGTAGTCTTGATGATGGGATCCATAGGCTGCGGGCCCTCTTCGCCGCCGCTCAACACACTGACTTTGCTGCCGACTGATGCGAGTTCCACGTGCGTGGTCACGCCTACGGTATTTGCGACGTGGTTCCAACCGGTGGCGCCAGCGACAACGGGAGTGGTCGCGGTGAACGGCGTGGTAAACCCGGCGAATAGCGTTACCTTCCCGAATACGCCCAACTGCAGCTTTTACCAGTGGGCGAAGCAGGATTTTCTGTGGCTGACCTCGCCGACCACGAGCGCTTACGGCGGCAGCGGACTGATCATAGATTCTCCCGCTTTCTTTGACGTCTCGCCGCCGGCGGCCGACGGCAGCCGAACCTTTCTGCGGCATTCGGCGGGGCTGATCCGGCCCTTTGGTTTGCGCGCCGCACAAGCGGGCCCGGACGGCCTGCAACTGCTCTTCGACCGGTCGGGAAGGCCGTTCGAATTCAAACTTGCGCCGCAAGCGGCGAAACCGCTCGTCCGCAGCGTTACGGGCCATACGGTTGAAATCGCGAACGTGAGAGTGGAAAAAGGAAGAGCCATCCTGTTGGACGCGAGTGCCAACGTGATTCAGGCGCAACCTTCGAAGGGAGTAATTCTGCCGGAGGCTCGAGACCTGAAACCCGAGGCCCGGATACCCACGATGATCACGGCGCAAGAATTCATGATTAACGGGTTCCCGATTTTTATCGACCCGGCGCTCGCGGTCATCGACGTGGAGCAGGGCGAGGCCGCAGGCAGCAATCCGATCGGCAGCGGCGTGCTGGAGGCGCAGTTGGCAGCGGGGGGATCGCTGGTTTACTACGCAACCATTGTGAACGACGTCTATGCCTACTTTAAAACTGGAGTGAAGGACGGAGCAATCAGCGCGACCCAGTTCCCGACGACGGCAAGCGATCTGAGCGTCATCACGACGTTTGCTTCGGCGCACGGGGAGACGTTTCCCGATCCCAACGCGCTGGCGATCGAAGTAAAATCGGCATGGGTAGTGGCTGCCGGGCTCCCTAATAATGCGAGCAGTTACATCACCATGGAAGCCACGATCCCGGTTTATAGTCCCACTCCGCCCCCACCCTCCGGTACCACAACGATGACGGCGACCGGAGCGCAGCAAACGGTAAAGTTGGCTTTGGTTGGCATGCATGTCGTAGGGAGCGTGGCGGGGCACCCGGAGATGATCTGGTCAACCTTTGAGCACGTGGCCAACGCCCCCGCGGCTACCTATTCCTATGTCAATGCGAGCAACGCCACGGCGACGGTAACGCAGAACGTGGCAAACGTGCCGGTAATCGGAGGCACGAGCGTACCCTGGGTATTTTGTGCCACCAATGCCACCTCATTCAACAACCCGAACATGTCATTCAATTCGCCGCCAAACATCAGCGGCAACCCCACGATCGGCCCTAGCAATACGATCCGATGGAAAGCTTTTGGGGCAGCGACCGACGTGAATCCAAACCCGTTGGACCCGACGCCGGCCGCGTCGAACACGGAGATCATTTCCATCAACAACAGCATTACCGGGGTGTCAGCTTTTAGCGGCGACGTGCGCAACAACTACGTAATGACGGGGGCCACCTGGACTGTTAACGGCGGCGCTCCCACCGGCCAGGGTGACGGTATTCCGGCTTGCGGAGTGTCTACGGGTTGTCCGGTGGGCACCAGCGCATTGTCCAATACCACGATGGAGACTTACCAGCAGGGGAAGGACAACACCCTGGCCAATGGGGGTTCCAATTGCTTCACTTGCCACGTCACCAATACGACCGGCGTAAGCCACGTCTTCGGAGCGATCAAGCCGCTGTTCTAGGCAACTGGCGCTCGACTTCGGATCGACAGCAGATCACGAGGATCGAGCGCCGTTGTTCGGTTTTCTCAACCGGGGGACAAGTGAATCTCTGGCCTGTTCAGCGCGCGGAAAAACGAGCCGCAATTCGCACTTGGCAGGCCGAACAGGCCTCGTGTTACGCCTTTAGCAGCATCTGCTGAGACGGGTTGGTTGAACGGTCGTAGTAGGTTCAGCGCCACCCGCGACATTGTCCAGTTCCAGGTCATCCAGATCGCGTAGAGTAATTTTCTTGATTTTGAGCTTCTGGCTTTTCTGCACTTCTTCGATTGCGAGCTTCGCCTGCTTCTTCACTTTTATGCTCCTTAGCGAATGGTTGGGAGACTTCGCTCCTCGAACCGCTTCATCGCAGAGTGTAACAGGTGCCAGGCGAGAAAGACCGCAATATATCGTCAGCACATAACATGTCCGGTTAAGATAGCAAGGCAGGAGAACATGCGGAGTATATTCACTTACACGGCGGGCGCGACGGAGCGCACGATGAAAGTACAGGAAGTTACTTTGTGGGCGGGGGCTCAGGTTTGGAGACCAACGCAATTCAGGGCGTCGCCAATCATTCTGAACGGGAACAGCCTGTGACTGCCAGGCCGGGCCCCGCTCTACTTCGCGCCTGTCGGCTGTGTGGCCGCGGTTTGGCGTAACGGAACTCCGAGCGTCCCGGCGTCATTCGAGCCCATGTCGTAGATGCCCGTGCGCAAGTAGACGTCCTGCTTCGGCACATCGATTTCTTTGTGGATCTGAAGTCCCACCCTGAGTAACTCGGCGTAGACCTTAGGTTGCAGCGCTAACTCTCCCCTAGTCACCACGGAGTTTAGCGGTTTGCCATCGCGATCATAAGCGACGAGCATCACTTCAATATTGCCGCGCCGCCCGCCATCGGGAGTCGGATCGAGCCTCAGGTCCTGCACTGAGACGGCGAAATCCACGCCGTAGCGTGTGACCGGCCCTTTCAGATCGGGGTTACCGCCGGCCCGAGCCGCATCGGGAGCGGGTTGCGGGTTCGACGGAAACACCCGGATTTTGTAGACGATCTGGGCAAGGTCAGGCAGGTTGCGTCCCATAAGAGGGAGCAGTGGATCGAAGTCGGCTTTTTGCCCAGCCGCTTGCGCCGCGCCCAAATCTTCCGCGTAGTAGCCGCGGCGGTAGGCGAGCTTGTTCTTATTATTGTTATTCGGAAGATCGACTCGGATGCGGCGGAACTTCCCATCCATGGCTTTGTCGGCAGGCGAGTAAGTAAGCGTGTAGTAACGCGTGCCGTTATTAATCACGCGGGCGAGGGCATCGTTTAGTCCGTTGGTGTTGTAGAAAGCCTGACCGCCGGTGTCCTTGGCCAGCTCCTCCATGGCATTGTGGTTCGAATCGCGATCCATGGCTCCGGCCCGCATCCGCTTCATACTGTCCCGCTGTTCCGCTGACGGTCTCTTCTGCCCGATCTCTGCGCCGTTGACTTGATAGATGGCATCCCCCGCGAGGCCTTCCGCCGCGATCGGGTAGATGGCGATCTGGCTGGAGGCGAGCATGTCGGTGGCCCTCCGAATCTCCGGTTCGAAGGCTCTCACCGCGGAAGACGGATCGGGCAAGTCCGGGTCGGGAAGAATACCAGTGGGAAAGGAACCAGAAAACCAGACCACGTTCTTGCGGCCGGGGACATCGGCGAGACAGCGCGCCAACTGCTGCAGGGCCTCCAGCGTAATCCTGATGCGCGACTCGGTCTGGAAGGCGGCGGTGTCGGCCAGGAACTGCTGCATGGAATTGACGGGATCAATCGCCGCTTGCACCGAGGTCTGAGGAGCCGCGTCAGTAGGCGTAGGCGAACCATCCTCGGTCCTCATGAAGTCGATGTGATGCCGATTGGCTTCGTTTTCCGCATCCGAAGCGAGCAGCGCCGATTGATGGGGACCAGTAGCTCCTTTCTTGTCTCTGAGCGCGGCCAGCAACTCCGCGGAATCGGTTGTCACTCCCTGGACCATGCGCAGTCTTGACGCCAGCGTGAAAACGGCAACGCGGGTGCCCGGCGGAATCTTCTGGAGATACTTGATCATCTCCACCCGCACATAGGACTGGTCCTGTAAGGGCGTGTTCAGGGCATCCAGCAGCAGCACGTTCACGGAATCGGCCGACTGGGTGAGCGGGAAGTTGGTATAAACCCCGGGAGGCATTGGGGGCAACTTCATCTGCGTGAGGGCTGCGCCCTTGTGCTCCTCAAAAGTCGCGACGGTCTGCGGCTTGCCCTCTTCGAAGATCTCGAAATCTCCTTTGTGCAGGCCGGTGACGGGCTCTCCCTTGCCGTCCGTCACCACGACGTCCACCACCACCAACCGGACTTTGGCTTGAATAACGGGAGTGGTCGCGGCATGGCCCGAGTCAGGAACCGCAGTCTGGGAGTGAAGCGGAACTACGACGAAGGAAAGCAGAGCAAGAGCATAGCGGCACGAATGCATTTCAGTTACCTCAGGCGAAACGGCCCCTCGCAAAAGCAAGGCAGCGAGTGCTGCTCGGGATCAGGGTATCCCAAAGCCGCGTGTTCCGCTAATGCCTGGCGCTGTGCCAGGGCTGGCCACTCGAGCGACTTCACCATCCAATTCATGGGCGCGGCCGCAGCAGCGACTTCCGGGCACGCTCAAGCAAAGCCTTCCACTCTGGCTGCTCGTCAACGAACTTGTTCCGGTCGCGCAGCGTTAGGGCTAGGCGGGAACGGTCGATAGTTTTCATGAGATCAGCCGGCATCGGCGGGAAGTAGCCTTGCCTTGGAGGCTAGGCGCCGAGCGTCCTTCGTGACACGACCGACAGATTTCCCAGGGATTGGACAAACCAACGCATGGGCCGCGTCACCCTGAACCGGGTCTCGCGTGACGACGTTCGCACATTCCCGCGCCTGACCTGCGGTGAATTGCGCGATTCTAAACCCGGGGAATTTTCCCTTTAAATCCTCGAGGTCCATCTCGGCAGCGATCCAGCAGGACACCTCATTGTCAGCGCTCTTGAATGCCCACGACTCCGGTCTTTCGGTGCCTTCGTCGCCGGAACAAACGTGCGAGGATGGGACTGCTCTCCACAGGACAGCATCGTCGTTGATTTGCGGATCATCTTCCCTGGGAGACATGGAAGTATGAGGTCGTCACCTCATCGGGCCCCGACCATCCATAGCAAGAGCTTTAGGCCAGCCGTCTCCTGATCTCGCCTGAGCGCTCCCTCTTCTAGATTCTCCTCGCGGTCTAGGTCGGCCCCCAAAACCTTAAGGAACCCGACCGTGCCATCGGGATGAAAAGTGAACTCAAGCTCCCTATCGCCACAGCGCCAATGGAGTCCGACGCTTCCCCCAAGCACCGGAACGATGTGGGGAAAAGGAAGGCTGTCGAACGCAACACTCGCGACGAGACGTCTGGCGGCCGAAATTGCACTCGCATTGATCCGAGGACTCCCGTATCCATCCCAATTGACCGGGAGGTTCGCCAAGTGGTCTATCCTGTACAAAGCGTCAAGGACCCAAGGAGCCGCGAACACCAACGGCGTCACCTTGCTCCACTGGCTCTGCGCCGGCCCCTCAAGCGTCCACGTCGGCCTGTCCCAGACTGATGCGGAACTCATATTTTTCTCCCCCATATCCTATGCATTTTCGGAGAAGTGAAATCCGTGAACCCCAAAACTACCCGTGCTCGTGCTTCGTCGAGACACCGATAGATCTCTTCGTTCGAAGATGACGAGGGCTTACACCGTGCGGTCACAGTCAATTGGATTGTTTCCTTGGCGTCAGTCTGCCGAACCGCCGGTTGGGCGGTTATTTGTAAACGTCCCTCAACGCCCTTCAGAGCGTACGTTGCGTTTACGCCCACGAGTTCCGGGGAGGGTAGGTAGTTCCCGGACGTTTTGGGGGACCAGTTGGGAAACACCTCCGACAGCTCTCCAAAGGTCTCCCATCCACTTCCACGATCGATGTGGTTCACGTATGTAACTTCGCATAGCCGCACGACAGGCGCACCAAGCCCTTCATCCTCCAAGAAACCGCGAAACCGTTGCCACTCCCTCTCGAAGAGCGGGCGGAGGCTGTCATAGTGCAGGTACTTGCCCGTGCGTTCGACTTTTCGCCAATTATGAAGAAACATGTTGTTCTGTACCTGGATCAGACGCGTCTCGTCCTGGTTGAAGAACCAGCAACGCATGGGCAACTCGAACCCTGATTGAAGCTGCACAACCGCGATTTCCGGTGTAGGCGCAGTGACTACCGGAGGCTGTATCTCAACTCTGGGATAGTCCGTCTTGATACGTGACCAAAACAATCCGAAATGAGGCCCCTGCCACTTCTGAATCGGGGCAAAGTGTACTCCCATCAATGTTTCAACTGCAGGAGGGTTCTCAAAGTCAGGCAGCGTTCGGGCAGCCGTCTCGGTTTTCTGTAGCATCTAGGCCCCTTTCTGCCGTACAGCCTCGGTGGACCTCTTCGTACCGTTCACCAGATGATCGACCTCAACGCCGTGATCCTTTAGTTTTCCGCTACTGCTCCATGTCCATTCCCGGAGTATGAAGGAAGCGACCTCAGCCTTGTTTCTTCCATACAATCCCCTCTCCGCTAAGTCCTCAAGGAGTTGCTCCATCGCAGGACTGATGCGGAGCAACAGCGTTCGCGATTCAACTCGGTTCTCTCTTGCCATTCTAATTAGATACTAATTGCTATCCATTTAGAATGCCAGTCTTTTCCAGTTCATAGAATGTATCTCGACAAATCCTGATCCTTGACAATGTCCGTCAACATCTTGCGCACATAATCCGCGTCGATGTTCACGTGCTCGCCTTTTCTCTCCGGAGCATCGAAACTGAGCTCATCGAGCACGCGCTCCATGATGGTATGCAGGCGCCGCGCCCCAATGTTTTCTGTGCTCTCGTTCACGCGGAACGCGAAGTGCGCGATTTCCTGCAGCGCCTCCGGAGTGAACTCCAGCTTCACGCCTTCCGTTTCGAGCAAAGCCGTGTACTGCTTCACCAGCGAAGATTTCGGCTCGGTCAGAATGCGGACGAAATCGTCCATGGTCAGGGACTGCAGTTCCACACGAATCGGAAACCGCCCCTGCAACTCCGGGATCAGATCGCTCGGCTTCGAAACGTGAAACGCCCCCGCCGCGATAAATAAAATGTGATCCGTTCGCACCATGCCATAGCGCGTATTCACGGTCGTTCCTTCTACGATGGGGAGAATGTCGCGCTGCACGCCTTCGCGCGAAACGTCCGGCCCATGCCCACCCTCGCGCCCCGCGATCTTGTCGATCTCATCGAGAAACACGATGCCGGAATTCTCCACGCGATCGATCGCCATGCGCGTGACCTGATCCATGTCGATCAGCCGCTGCTCTTCTTCCTGAATCAGATACTCGAACGCTTCGTTGACCTTCATCTTCCGCTTCTTGGTGCGCTGGCCGAAGATGTTGGGCAGCATGTCTTTGATATTGATATCCATCTCTTCCGCGCCCTGATTGGTCAGGATTTCGAAAGATGGAAAATTGCGCTCGCGCACGTCTATCTCAACCTGGCGCTCGTCGAGTTTGCCCTCGCGCAGTTGCTGCCGCAGTTTTTCGCGCGTGCGCGAAGAAGATTCGGCCAAGGCCGTGTTGCCATCGATCACCACTCCGCCCGCCGTCATCGGTTCGCTGGGACGGCTCGGCGGCGATGGCGGCAGCAGAATATCCAGCAGCCGCTCCTCGGCGTTGAGTTCGGCCTTGTCCGACACATCTTCCAGCTTCTCCTCGCGCACGTTGTCGATCGCGATCTCCACCAGATCGCGCACCATCGACTCCACATCGCGCCCCACATACCCAACCTCGGTAAACTTCGAAGCCTCCACTTTCAAGAACGGAGAATTCGCCAGCTTCGCCAGCCGCCGCGCAATCTCCGTCTTCCCCACCCCCGTTGGACCTATCATGATTATGTTTTTGGGAATGATTTCTTCGGCTAATTCGGGGGTTAGTTTTTGGCGGCGGGTGCGGTTGCGAAGGGCGATGGCGACGGCGCGCTTGGCGTCCTTCTGGCCGATGACGTGTTTGTCGAGCTCGACGACGATCTCGCGGGGAGTGAGTTCGTCGAGGGCGAGCTGCTCTTCTTCGGCGCTGCTGGGTAAATAGATGGCCATAAGTCAGTCGTTTGCCGCTGGTCGTTAGTCGTTGGCCGCGTCGGTTTGGGCCAACGACCAACAACTATCGGCCCGCGGCGCGCTACAGTTCTTCGATGGTTACCATGTCATTCGTATAGATGCACATTTTGCCGGCGATCTTCATGGACTCTTCGGCGATTTGGCGGGCGGTGAGCTGCGTGTGCCGGGAAAGCGCTTCGGCGGCGGCTTGGGCGTAGGGGCCTCCGCTGCCGATGGCCGCCACGCCGCCGTCGGGCTCGATCACGTCGCCTTGTCCGCTGAGCAGGAACGTCTGCTCTTTGTCGCAGACCAGCAGCAAGGCTTCGAGGTGGCGCAGGAATTTATCGGTGCGCCAATCTTTTGCCAGTTCGACGGCGCCGCGTCCCAGGTTGCCGTGGTACTGCTCGAGCTTCGATTCGAAGCGGCTGAAAAGGGTGAAGGCATCGGCGGTGGAACCGGCGAACCCGGCGAGAATTTTGTCGTTGTAGAGGCGGCGGATCTTCTTCGCCGTGTGTTTGATGACGGACTCGCCGAGCGTGACCTGTCCGTCGCCGGCGAGAACCACGCTGCCGTTGCGGCGGATGGATAAAACTGTTGTGGAGCGGATCAGTCGTTTCGTGGACATGAGCGCAATCCTCGATTATAGCAGCGGCGGAGTCAGAAACCCTCTCACCACGGAGACACAGAGGACGGAGAAAAACGAAGGAACAAATAACGCCCCGCTTTGGGGGTCCGTGGTGGTCACGGGATAGACCTGAAGCTGGGCTAAACCAAGTTTATGTTCGCTCTTTACAGCGTACGGCAGTTTGCCGTACACTATTCTTCAGGGGGAACGGACATGCCTCAAGCGGCATATGCGGCAAAACGCAACGCGCGGCTCGACGCCCGGGTCAGTCAGAAAGAGAAAGACCTTATTGAGGCGGCGGCAAGTCTTCGTGGGATCTCGGTTACGGACTTTCTGAGGACAACGGTGACTGATGCTGCGCAACGGATCATCCGCGAGAGCGAGGTGCTGATTCTTGCCGAGCGCTCGCGAAGGATTTTTGTCGAGGCTCTCTTAAACGCTCCAAAGCCGAATGATGCGGCTCTCGCTGCCGCAAGACGATTCAGACGAGAGGTTGGCTGATTGCCGGAGGAGTCTCCAGCCCGGTTTGTAGTTGAGCCGTTCGACAGGAAGAGACATGATCGAACGGCTTTTTCGTGCGAGCACGGAGCCCTTAACGCTTACATCAAGCAGCAGGCCAGCCAGGATGTCAAGAAGCACGTCGCCGCCGTGTTCGTTCTTACGCCGGACGGCAGGATCATCGCTGGCTACTACACGCTCTCGCAATACGCGGTTGATTCCGGCGGCGTACCCGATGAAACGATGCGCAGGCTCGGTCTTCCGAAGTACAAAGAACTACCAGCAACGCTGCTCGGGCGTCTGGCACGGAGTTTGGATTTTAAGGGACAACGCATCGGAGAACTTCTTCTCATGAGCGCCCTAAGGCAAGCTCTCGATCACAGCAAGAGAATTGCTTCCATGGCAGTGGTCGTGGATGCGAAGGATGAGGCGGCGAGTTCCTTCTACAGGAGGTATGGATTCCTGGAGCTTCCGGATCATCCGAGCCGTCTTTTCCTGCCGATGAAAACGGTGGAGCGGATGTTTGGCTGAGGGGACTACGCTCCCGATGCGCTGGCCCTCGAGTTATTTTGAGGTCCGTGGCGGTATAAGTGTGAGGGGTATCGGGAGGGGTGGAAGTTGATGTTGCCTGGTGGAGGAGTCTGAGTCGGGCAGCGGAATCGAGACGCCTTACACCACAGAGACACAGAGTCACAGAGAAAACCATAAGGGGCAAACGAGGCGTAGCTTTATGGGTCCGCGGTGCCCACCCTTCGAAAACCGCGAAGGGTGGGGCATCCTTGGGTGATGGGTGCCAGGAAAAAGCTAAAGCTGGGCCAGCCCCCCACAGCCCTCCCTGTCCGTCATTATTTCTTGCCGATTTTCGTTGCGGTTGGCCTGCGGGGGAAATCGCAGGAAATCTAAGATGTGCGCTTCAGCGTGAGCGTGAGCGGCGTTCCGCCTTGCTTCCAGGTGCCCGCGATTTCCGTATCTTCTTTGTTCAGGGTGCCGTCAAACGAACTCAGATTCGGGGTGCTTTCGAAGTGCAGGATGTGCGCCTTATAGGTTATGGCGGTGATCTGAATTCCGGAGACCTCCTGGTCGGGGTAGTCGATGGTGCCACCGAGGGTGCCGTCCTGGTCCGCGGAAATGTGCACCACGACGTGCTTCTTGGGCTGGGCTCCCGGGTCGAGAACTCCTTCCCAGGTTCCGACAATTCTGGGCGGATCGGCGGCCATGGTGAGAGTGGGCGCGAGCGCTAATACGAAGATTAGCGCTAATGCCAAACCAAGCTGGAGCCGCAGCGCGTGATGGTTTTTCATGGGCAATCTCCGTGGCTTCAGAATATCTTACGCAGGCAAAGGTTGCAGGCGAAAAATTGTCTGTCGGGAGAAGGCCACGCCCGTTGTGAATTGGACAAGGCTCTTCGGCGGGAGTCGCTCGCGTTGCGCGCGATTCCGCTTCCTAGGATGACAGCGAGATGCGGAGCCGCCAGGGTTTCGCCTGAAAACCGAGCGGGCGAGTCGCCCGCTGCCACACAGGTCTCCTGCTCCCACACAGGTCTCCTGTTACAAGTCTCCTGTACAAGGTCTCCCACACGAGGCGGGCGAAAAGTTGTCAAGAGGCAAAATCGACGCGATTGGGCTAAGTTGCTGATAGGGTTGGGCAAATATTTATCGGAATCGTGTCCCAATCGCCCAGTGCAACTTGATATACTGGAAGTATAGAGTAAAAATTTAGGAAACGAAGGCGCGGCCCATGGGCTGCGCCTTTTCTTTTGGCGGAGAAGGAGCGCGGGGATGGCTAAGTGCAATGGATTCAGGACTTTCAAGGAGCGGGGCGAGTGGGTGGAGTTGCAGTTTATGGCGCGGGCGGTGCGGAAGGGGTTTAAGGTGTCGAAGCCGTGGGGAGATTCGTCGGCTTACGATGTGGGGATCGAATCGGGTAACAGGATTCTGCGGGTGCAGGTGAAATCGACGGACTGCCGGACGCAGTACGGATATTTGTGCCAGTTCAAGCCGAACGCGCACAGCAAGCCGTACACGTTGAAGCAGGTCGACTTTTTTGCGGCTTATGTGATTCCCGAGGACGTGTGGTATTTGATTCCGGCGGCGGTGCTGTTGCTGGGGAAGCAGAAGAAAGCGGTGACGCTGTTGCCGGCGAAGCCGCGGCATCCGGAGCGGTATAAGTGTGAGGGGTACCGGGAAGCGTGGGGGCTGTTGCTGCCGGATGGGAACAAGGACAAGCGGAAAAGCGG
>Ga0302179_10000477_pt1 | contig 26431 bp, 20 predicted proteins | sample I_Palsa_E3_1_FD_198788 | JGI IMG/M metagenome (GOLD analysis project Ga0302179, IMG submission 198788) | Peat permafrost microbial communities from Stordalen Mire near Abisko, Sweden - I_Palsa_E3_1 | ecosystem: Environmental > Terrestrial > Soil > Palsa > Peat permafrost | place: Sweden...
AAACTCCTATTAATATATTTAGTGTGTTTCTATTTTGCATTTGTACTCTGGTCTTTGAACACACTCATGATCGCCCCGAATGAATCCTATGAATTCCGGGGCAAGCGTGTCTATTCGATCTTATACTACCCATTTTATAAGATACTTCTGGATTATATTGCATGGACAGGGGCGATCCTCGTTTTCATCAGGAAAAGATAATCCTGGATTCTGATTTCATTTATTATCTGTCCACGTATTATCCTTTTCATCGGCATCCATAAATATTCCACCCTCCAGCTTCAGCGTTTTTACCGCTTTCCCGGTTTTAATATTTACAGATATTTCCTTTTGATTGCTCTTCCACACTAATGGAGTTTGATGAAAGCTTTCGCTTGATCCGTCATCATAAGTCGCGATCACGTCAAAGGGAACGGCAAATCCACCAATGTTCTTAATGTCCAGCGCATACCCTTTCGAAGTTTTGTCGACTTTAGCCAGATCAAGATCGATGTAGCCGGAGGTAAAGAACCAGTTATAAAAGAACCAATCTAAATGCTGCCCGGAGCCCTTTTCCATCGAATAAAAATAATCCCAGGGAATAGGATGTTTACCATTCCAGTTATCCATGTAATTGTGTAATGCCTTCCTGAATAATTCATCGCCAAGCAAGTCCTTTAAGGCAAGATAACTGAGCGACGGCTTGCCATAGGCATTATTACCGGCGCCAAACGTAACATCGGGGCTGGGTGTAATAATGGGGTTTTCTTTGTCGTGTGAGCCGTGGATCCATCGGCTAACCCGGAATGATTTATAAAACTTATCAGCGGCTTCCTGGCCTCTTTCGGAAATACCGATCAGGTATTCAAAAGTGGTTGCCCACCCCTCGTCCATAAAGGCGTAACGACTTTCGTTAGTACCCATGTAAAATGGAAAGTAGGTATGAGCCTGTTCATGGTCCTGCACCAATTCGGCAAAAACAAGATCAGGGGTATGGCTGTCGTTGATCATCATGGGGTACTCCATATCCGCAAATCCCTGGAACGCGTTTGATTTCGGATAAGGATAGGGAATTCCCGGCCAATTATTCGAAAACCAGGCTAAAGAATATCTGCCAAACTGGACCGAATGATGAAAGTCCTGAGACGAGTCCGCAAAGGCAGCCTGCATGCTGACACGCCGCCCGGTTTTGTCGTCCACAACAACACTCGCGGCATCCCAATCATAGTGGTCACTGATACCGATAGCAATATCGCTCACATTATTGGCGGACCATTTCCAGGTATCGCTGGCATTCTGAGCGGTGACTTTTTTATCGGCCCAATCCTGCAGGGCAGCAACGTGTATGGTGCTATCGCTCGTCATTGACTGCTTCAAACGTTCAGCAACATCAGGCTGTAGCACCTCTGACGGATTCTGCAATGTGCCGGTAGCCCATACCATGAAATCCTTTGGGACAGTTACATTTACATCATAATCATTAAAATCGTTATAAAACTCCAGGGAACCCGTATGCGGTTGCGTATCCCACCCCTTGTAATCGTCATAAACCGCAATGCGGGGATAAAAATACGCGATATAGTAACTGGTTGAATCGATTATACCCTCACGACCAGGCCTGTGTGACAGGCTATAATGCCAGGCAATGTCGAGCTTTATCGAATCATGAGGCATCAACGGCTCGGGTAAATTTACCAACTGATTGGTAGTAGTATCTTCATTATTATCCCAGGGCGTTTTGACACCCCGTATCATGATCTCGTCAACCTTGATCCCGGCCGATGTATCGGCAGCTCCTCTTCGTCCGCCACTGCGGTGAACATTCACGATCAGTTTCATGTTCAGACTCCCCAGCGTATCGGGACTATTATTGAAATAGGTGATTTGCTCAATGCCCCTGATGGTATTGTCCGGCGGCATTGCCGTTAAGGAAATAGTATAACGTCCACGATTCTGCCAGTATTTTTTCCCGGGTTGACCATTGAGAGACCGGGTGCCATTAGCATAGGCTTTTTGTATCTCAGGAGGCATAGTGAGCGTTTGTGCGCCGGCTTGCAATCCCAGGATTAAAAAAGCGAAGAAGATGAATGATTTTATCATGTTCAAAAATACCATTATCTGGTTATTGTCATATTAAAAAATTAGCCTAGTTTTATCACAACACTTATCCCCGATCACCCTGACCGGTGACAGCTCCCTTACCTTTACCAATGCTTCCCTTTTGACGCCGCGACGACTGGTTGCGAAATTCATTTTTATTACCCCCGCCGTCTCACCCCTCTCCCCATAATCAAGGGCCGTCTTCCCCCGGAAGCGGCCTTTTTACATCGTATCTAAACCCCTGTCCCTACTTTTTTGTACATTTATCAAACCTTATCTGCATCATAAAATCGGACGCATGAAAACATATTTTATCTCCGGTATCGGCGCTGACTACCGGCTTTTTACTCATATCACCTTACCTGAAGGATACGAAACCGCCTATATTCATTGGATCCCACCCCAAAAAGAAGAAAGTCTCCCCTCCTACGCCCATCGCCTGTCCGGCCAGATCGACCACAGCAAGCCTTTTGTGCTGATCGGTTTTTCGCTGGGCGGCATCATGGCCACTGAAATAGCAAAAGCTTTCCCACCCCTCTGTACCATCATCATCAGCAGCGTCCCCCTGTCCGCCAACCTTCCACCATACTATACCCTGGCGCACCGGCTTCAATTGACAAAAATTGCCTCCCCGACCCTGATGAAATTACTGGCTTCCGTTAAACATATGCTGACCATGCGATCACGCGACAATTGGAAAATAATGCGCGAGGTCATCTGGTCCGGCGACGACCAATTCATTACCTGGGCCATGGATGCCGTATTAAAATGGGAAAACAGCAGCATCCCGCAGCCCCTCTATCATATTCATGGCTCAAGAGACGAGATCTTCCCCATCGGCAGGACCAAACCGACCTATATTGTCCCCAAAGGCGGACATACCCTTATTATGAACCATCCGGAAGCCATCAATGCCCTGCTGCAGAAAATCCTGTCAGCCCCCATCCCCTCCGACCATCTCCCCGCCTCCATCCATCCTGACCATCTCCCGCCTCCCCCTAATCATCTCCCCGCTTCCCCTTAATCATCCCCCCGCCTCTCCCTAATCATCCCCACAACAGCCCGATAACCCCCTTTCCATCCCAAAACCGGACACCCGGTTGACCGAAACCGGACGGTTACTCCGTCACTAAAAAGCGTAAGTAATTGATTTTCAATTATATAATTTTGTGGCACCACGCTGGCAATCTCCTGGTAGCCCGCAGGGAATAAAATAATACCCCCGCAGGCTTCCAAAATGAAACACAATCGCCAAGCAAAAATTAATCAACCCAAGGCCAGCCAGGATTTAATTCATCCTCGCTTTCTTACCGCTTATAACGGTAATATGCCATTCAATGTACTATGTATTGTATAGTACCTTCTTTAATCATTATCTTTGTTATGCAAACAAACAGTAAACAAACCAAATTTCTCAAGCAAGTAAAAACTAAGTATATGTTACTCCTCAACAACAAAATCAGCCAGGCCCTTATAAATGGGACCAAAAAATTTGCCTTTATCGCCGCCCTGTTTTTAACAGTCGGCATCGGCAGCAGCTTCGCTGCACCAACCGGCAACAGCAACGACATCGTCATCGCCTCCTTCCGGAAAGAGTTCAAAACCGCCGATGTGATGGCGATCGAAGTCAGGAAAGCCTACACCAAGGTGACCTTTAAATTGAATAACCTCGTCCTGTTCGCCTATTACGCAGAAAACGGCGACCTGCTGGCCATCGTACGCAATATCCTGTCCACCCAGCTGCCCATCCAATTGCTGATGGACCTGAAACAGAAATATAGCAACAGCTGGATCACCGACCTCTTCGAAATGAATGTCAACGGACAAACAACCTATTATGCAACCCTGGAAAACGGCGACACCGGGACAACCCTCCGTTCCAGCAACACCAGCAACTGGGAAACCTATCATCCTTAATCACCTTTTTTAACCGTATACCTGCGCAGTTCACCGTATCCCCAGCCCCGCTTCGCGGGGCTTTTTTCATAAGCCCCCGCCCCGCCTCACGGCGGGGCCTTTTTTTGCCCAAGGCCCCTCACCCCCATCCCCCGCACCCCATCCCCGCACCCTAATATAATCGCTTATCCCCCTTCTCCCTCCATAACGCAAAAACCTCTTCCGCCCCCTTCTCCGGCAACCAGTCAAACGCAATCTTTCTTTCGCCCGCCGGCAATTCGATCTCCCGGTAAATAAAGTCATCATCAAACCCCGCCGCAGCCGCCTGCTGCCGCGTAGCCGCATAGACAACCCGCGCCGGCCTCGCCCAATAGATGGCGCCCAGACACATAGGACAAGGTTCACAGGATGCATAGACCGTACAGCCCGTCAGCTGGTAGTCACCAAGCCGCTGACAAGCATCCCGGATAGCCACGATTTCGGCATGCGCGGTAGGGTCATTCGTAGCTGTCACCCCATTGCTTCCCTTGCCGATCACCTCCTCATCTCTGACCACAACACAACCAAAAGGCCCTCCCCGCCCGGCTTCCATCCCCTGCCGGGCCAGACCAATAGCCTGCTGTAAATAGACGCTGTCCTTTTCTGTTATCATCCGACAAAGTTACTCAATGACATGCCTCCCCCCAACAACTGCCTTTTGAAGAATTTCTGGGACGCTTGAGGAAAAAAATCTACAAAATTCCACAGCAACCGCGTAAAACCACCGTTTTCTCCGCTGAAATCCACTTGGACCGCTCTTTGCTTTATTGTTATGGCTTTTAATAGGATATTGGATTTTAGCAACGGCCTGGATTTCTATCTGGGCTTCTTTTTTTTCAGCCAACGGACCTAGGGTCCGTTTATGTATATTTGGGTATCAAAACGCTCTTCCTGCCGTGCACACCCGAATGCTTCCCATCCTGTTATGGCTAACCTTTTCCCTGAGTGCTCATTGCCAGGACCCCATGGGCCATCCCCGGGATCCCGTCCCCCAGCGTTTAAGCGAGCTGGACCGGGCAATAGAGGCATCCCCCACCTATGACGCAGCCAAGCTGATATCGATCGAACGGCTAAAAACAACCCTGGCCCAAACAAAAATCAACGACCTTCCCGCCCTTTTTAACGGCTACGGACAGCTCTACGAAGCCTATAAAGTCTTTAACTACGATTCTGCTTTTACCTATGCCAGACAGCTCCTGGCAACATCCTTACAACTGGGCGATCCCTCCCGGATCATCTATGCCCGGCTTAAATTGGACTTTTGTCTCCTCTCCTCCGGCCTCTTCAAGGAAACGCTCGACTCTCTCGGCAAAATCCGCATCAGCGAAGCCCCCGATAGCCTGCAGGCAGAATATTACGCCCTGCTCGGCCGCTATTATTATGACCTGGGGGATTTCGACAACGACGCCTATAACACCCCCGACTATATCCGTAAAGGGAATGTCTTTATGGACTCCGCCCTGAAACGCTATGCCCCCTCCTCCTTCCAATATTCCTATTACAAAGGATTAAAAGATATCAAATCCGGCCGCCGTGATGAAGCCCTTGCCGACTTCAGACAGCTGCTCACCCGGTCCGGTCTCAGCCTGCACGAACTGGCCATCGCCACCTCCACCCTCAGCGATATTTACATCAATAACGGCCAACCCGACACCGCCATCACCCTGCTGATCCGCGCAGCCATCGCAGATATCCAATCCTCTACAAAAGAGACCGCCGCCATCTTTAACCTCGCACAGCTACTATATAAAAAGGGGGATGTCCGCAGCGCCAGCTCCTATATCGAAATCGCTATCCGCGATGCCATCTTTTACGGCGCCCGGCAGCGAAAGGTCCAGGTCAGCGCCATCCTCCCCCTCATCGAAGGAGAAAAGATCAGCCGCGTGGAAGAACAAAAAAGCGTCTTCGTTACCTATTCCATTATCGCCACCCTCCTCCTCCTGGCCGTAATCGCCCTGGCCATTATCGTCCTGCGCCAGGTCACCCGGCTCAAGATCGCTCAACGCACCATCACCGAAGCCCATATCAAGGAACAGGCGATCAATCAACGACTGGTCGAAACAAATAACAAACTCTCCGAAGCCAATAAGATCAAAGAAGAATATATCGGCTATTTCTTTAACGCCGACTCCGAATCCTTTGCAAAAATCGAAAAGTTTAAAAAGTCACTCGAGCAGAAGATCGCCTACCGCAAATGGGAAGACGTCATTTCCCTGGTAAACGCCACCAACCTGAAAAAGGAAAAAGAAGAGCTGCTGCAGAATTTTGACAAGGTTTTCCTCAAGCTCTTCCCCGACTTCATCCAACGATTCAATGACCTGTTCCGGGAAGAAGATAAAATTCAACTAAAAGACAACGAATTCCTAAACACCGACCTGCGCATCTTCGCGCTCATCCGCATGGGCATCCACGAAAACGAAAAAATAGCCCGCATCCTCGAATATTCCGTCAACACCATCAACACCTACAAAACCCGCGTCAAAAACAAATCCACCGTCCCCAACGAAGAATTCGAACACCGCATCATGGAAATCCGCACCCTATGACCCCACCTCCCTGCCAGCCTCACCGACCCGCAGGCCCAGAACACCGTCTAAATTTGAATAAATATTTGATTATTAATTGATTATGTCAGATAAGCCGCCAATTCAAATCCCTTATTTCGCAAATAAAATCACTGCAAATTGAAAATTATAATTATGTATTTTGCATATATTTATAATGCATTTTGAATATATTTGCCATGCATTTTGATAATTTGTATGAATGTTGTATAACGCCAAAGGAATGAGCAGATATATTCAAAGACGGATAGCGCCGATCATTAAGTCCCAGCAATTAAAATTCCCGGTACTGGCTGTAACCGGCCCCCGCCAATCCGGTAAAACGACCTTATTAAGGGAACTGTTTAAGGATTACCGCTACGTGACGCTTGAACACCCCAATACAAGATCTTTTGCACAGGAAGATCCCATCGGGTTTCTAAACCTGTATGATCAGAAAGTTGTTTTTGATGAAATACAGCGTGTCCCTGCCTTATTCTCTTATATCCAGGGCCGGGTCGATGAGACAGGGGCAATGGGCCAGTATATTTTATCCGGCTCCCAGAACTTTCATTTGTTGAATAGCATTACTCAAACGCTGGCTGGTAGGGTAGCCCTGTTTAAGTTGCTACCTTTTGACTTTAATGAATTAAAAGCAGAAGATTTATTAGAAGAATCTTACGCTCAAGCTTGCCTTAAAGGTTTCTATCCCGCCATTTTTGACAGGGATATAGACCCGACCGTATTCTACGCCAATTATGTCCAGACTTATATTGAGAAGGACGTTACTGAATTATTGAATATCAGGGATCTGAAATTGTTCCGGACATTTTTACGCTTATGCGCGGGGCGCGCCGGACAATTACTCAATTATAGCGCACTGGCAAATGAATGCGATATTTCCCATACCACAGCCAAAGCCTGGTTATCGATATTGGAAAGCAGCTACATCATCTTTCTTTTACAACCCTACCATGAAAACTTCAATAAACGCCTTGTCAAAAGCCCTAAACTATACTTTTATGATACGGGTCTGCTGAATCATCTTTTGGGAATAAAAACTGTTGCTGAACTCTCTGAAAACAGACTGAAAGGAAATATATTTGAAAACCTGATACTCGCCGAATACCAGAAAAAGAACCATCATTTATACCTGCACGAAGACTATTATTTCTGGCAAGATAGCAACGCGCACGAAGTTGACCTGCTAATGAAAAAAGGACAAGGTTTTTCACTTTATGAAATAAAAGCAACCCAGACAATCAACAGTAATTTGTTCAAAGAAATGGATCGATTCGAAGAAATCTCAACCCCCACCCCCGTTTCCAAAACATTAATATATGGCGGTGCTGAAAATGAGAAAAGATCAAAATACCACGTCTTAAGCTGGAAGAATATTTCCGCTTAATTGAGCGGCACAATGCTCACCGCCGCCCCGCCACCCGGCGCCAGCTTCAGCGTCAACCGATCCCCACTCCCCACCGTCCGGGTCTCGATCGTATAAACCTCCGGATTATCCTTCCAATCCGCCCCCGGCCCATCTCTATAGATGACTGCCTTATACCTGCGACCTTTATCAAGGAACGACAACGATACCTCCGCCGTGCGCGCCTGCTCATCCGTTATCGCCCCGATATACCAACCCTCCTGCCCCTTACCCTTTCGCGCAATCGTAATATAATCCCCCGGCTCCGCCTCCAGCACGCGGGTATCATCCCAATCCACCGGCACATCCCGGATAAACTGAAACGCATCCCCATGCGCGCTATAATTCTCCGGCAGATCCGCAGCCATCTGCAGCGGACTGTACATCGTGACATACAGGGCCAGTTGCTTGGCCAGCGTCGTATGCACCTGCCGGCCAGGCACATCGGAGGAATATCCCTTCAACCGGAATATCCCCGGCGTATAGTCCATCGGACCGCCCATGAGCCGCGTGAATGGCAGAATAGTTTCATGCTCCGGGGCATTCCCATCGCTAAACGCATTGTACTCATTTCCCCGCGCCGCCTCACAAGCCAGCCAGTTGGGATAGGTACGCTGCAGACCCGTCGGACGCACCGGCTCATGCGCATCGAGCATGATATGATACAGCGCCGCTTTCTGCGCTACCCGCACATAATGCTCCACCATCCACTGACCATCATGATGCTCCCCCCGCGGAATGATCCGGCCGACATAACCCGTTTTAACCGCCTTATACCCCCAGCCCGTCATAAACCGGAAAGCCGTATCCATCTGCCGCTCATAATTCATGGCCGATCCCGACGTCTCGTTGTGCATGATCAACGCGACGCCCCTGGCCCTGGCATATTCCGTGATCGCCCGGATATCAAAATCCGGATAAGGCGTCACAAAATCGAAAACATTCTCCTTCCAGTTGCCAAACCAATCCTCCCAACCTACATTCCACCCCTCCACCAACACCCCGCCAAGGCCATTGGCCGCAGCAAAATCGATATAACGTTTAACATTAGCGGTATTGGCCCCATGCCGCCCACTGGCAATCAATGCCCCGGCTGCATCAAGGCTGTCCGGATAATCCGAATAGCTCCAGGTACTCCTGCCCGTCTGCATCTCCCACCAGACACCGACAAACTTCAGGGGATGGATCCAATCCGTACTCGTCAGCTTCGACGGCTCATTCAAATTCAATATCATCTTCGAACTCAAAATATCCGCCGCCTTATCACTCACGATAATGGTCCGCCAGGGCGTATGAAAAGGAGCATGCAAATAGGCCTTATTCCCAACCGCATCCGGCACCAGCGCCGACGTCAGCGTCAGCGAAGCACGATCTACATGCAGCTGCATGGCCGGGTAACCGACCAGCGCCGCCTCATGGATATTAAGATAAAGGCCGTCCGCGCTTTTCATCATCAACGGCGTCTGAACCGCATACCTGTCCGGAGCCACCCTCACCGCAATCGCCGTCGACGAAGCCACAAGGGCCGAATTATCAACGGCGCTCAACGCAGAAGTCGTATAAGGATATTCGTTGGAATCATAATCGCCGGGTATCCAGAAAGTCTTGTGATCGCCCGCCAGATGAAATTGCGTCAGCTCATCGGATACGATAAAATACCGCAACCCCGGCTGCCGCGGAAAGACATACCGGAACCCTACCCCATCCTCAAATACCCGGAAAACAATATCCAGTCGCCGCCCCTTCCCGGCCGCCCCGGCACCACCCGCACCCGCCGCCGCAGCACCGGCATCCCCCGCGCCCATCCCACCGCCCACAGCCGCACCCGACCCCGAACCCCCGCCCGCTCCCGCCGCACCCTGCGCCAAATGCACCGTCAACTCCTTATAGTGATCCCGGATATTCCTTGTCTCACCCCACACCGGCTGCCAGGTCGTATCGACTTCTCTTTCATCGGTCCCCAAAAGAACAAACCCCTGGCAAAACAGGCTATCGCTCTCCGCCAATCGGAACCCCAGGGTAGAAGGCAGAATCACCGGCCGGTCGCTATACGCGATGGAATACACCGGCTCCCCCTTCCTATCCAACAGAAAAGACAAGGTCACCTTATCCATTTTTACCGTCCGCTGAGCCAGGAGCGCGCTGCTACACAACAGCAACAGGCAAAGGCCGGCCAGCCATCTATAGGGTGTTATAAGCATAAGCAATCGAAATTTTAATTCATCAAATATACAATCCTGAGCCCGGGTCGCCCCGAAACCCGCCCCGCAAGCCACCGCCATGCCCGCTCCGCAACCCACCCCGAACTTCGTCGGAGCTGCTTGAATCTTCGTCGGACCTGCTTCGCCACGGTCCTCCTCGATCGTAACCTTCATTACATTCGGTTACCCTCAGACCTTCCTCGGAGCGTCGTTCCTTGCTCCTCGTCGGTCGTATCCTTCGCCTCCGGCTCGGATACGTTCGCTGATTTCGCGTTGCTCATCAGTACCCGGGGTTCTGCTGGTTGGCCACCTTCGAATTCGCATTGATCTCCATCACCGGAATCGGCCACGCGTAACACCTGGAATTAAATGTCAGCGCATTGGCGCCGTAATTGTAGGTCTTGTAATAAGCGGCTTCCGACGCACCCAGATGCCAACGGCAGATATCCGTCCACCAGGTCCCCTCATTGAACAGCTCCGCCCAACGCTCATAATACAACGGGTTACTCCCCAACACCGGATCGCCCGCCGCCGCAGCAGCCGTACTACTGCTCAAACTGGCATAGTCCACCGGCGAAGGCGAATTCACCGGATAACCATAAGCCCTTCGTTTTACCATATTCAGGTATTCCAGGCCATCCGTATTATCACCGGAATTGATACAGGCCTCCGCATACAACAAATAGACATCGGCCAGCCGCAACAAATAAATATTGGCGCCATCCGCCTGGCCCCCCGGCACATCGTTGACATTACAGTAGATCGGCGCATATTTACGAAAGCTCCATTGGTACTGGTTCGCTTTAAACGATCCGGCCTGCTTCGATACCGGGATATAACCGGTCGTCGGCACCGTCCCGGGCACATATCCCGCCGGCGGCGTATTGATCGCAGAATCCACCCAGGGCTGCAGACAGTTGACATACAGCCGCGGATCCGCCGCCTGGTTGGTCCGCACGGCCAGCGAATTCTGATAGTACACAGGATCCATGATCATCACCGCGTTGGTAGGCGAAGCAGGCTTCGACGAATTGTAGTTCGGATTGGACACCAGATTGTAATACCCCAGCGGAAAGCCGAAGCGAAGGATATTCGCGTCGTGGATCGTCTCATTGCCATATCCCAGCGTGGCGGCATCGACCTCGGACCCGTCCGAACCCAACACCCACGGTGACCAGATCAGCCCGTTGATGCTCGTGGAATTCGGCGCACCCCCGTATACCCCGTAGTCACCATTGGACTGAAAATCTATATTTAGCTCGAATAGCGACTCCTGGTTGAATTTATTGGCAGTGATGCCGGTAAAGGCCTGATCATACAGGGCGAAAGGCATCAGCGATTTACCACTGTTGGTAATGACATCCAGCAGCGTCGTTTTCGCATCCGCATAGTCCTTCATATAGATGTATGCCTTCCCCAGCAGCCCCTTGGCCGCCCACTCACTCGCCCTGCCTATGTCATTGCCCGTCCAAACCTGGCCATGCAGCAAGGTAACAGCCTGCGTCAGATCGCTGATGACCTGCGCCCAGGAATCCTTGATGGAACTGCGCCCCTTCTGCGACGCAGCCAGGCTGGTAGGAAGCGTCGTATCGATAATGATACCCAAGGTATCCGCGGCAGAGGGATTCAGAATATTGTCCTCACCGAACAACGATTCCAACAGTAAATAATAATACCCGCGAAGACAATAGGCCTGCCCCTGGATCAGCGCCACATTCGGGCCGTCTCCGGGCTGTTCATAACTGGCCAGGTATACACTCGCAGCCTGCAGGACAGTATTGCAGTTCTTGATGCCCGCATAACACACCTGCCATACACCCAGGCTGTACGTATTCGTACTCGAGATGTCGGTCTGCAGCAATTCCTGCCACCCGGCATCATATCCATTGTCGTCACCGGTATGTGTACAGCTGGCCATCGCCTTGGGCAGATAATTGAATCCAAACATATTTGCGTCGCGCATCGCGGAATACGCAGGCACCAGCACACTTTGCAGTCCGGCCATGGTATTCGGATAATTGGTCAGCGCATATTCATTGGTAGGTGAAACCTGCACAGGGTCCTTTGAACAACCGATCGCCAACAGCATCACCGGTAGCAAGGACGAAAAAATTCTTTTAAGCATATCAAGAAGTTTAAATTTTTATCGAATGAACCACCCGGTTAAAAATTAATATCGATCCCGCCGGAGTAAATCCTGTTTTGCGGATACTGCGACACCGCATCCAGCCCCCTCGTCGTCACCCCCACGGAAGTGCCCACATAGCCACTCGTGGCAGCCTGGGAATAGGCGCTCCCAACCTCTGGATCCAAACCGGAATATTTAGTGATGGTTAGCAGATTATTGCCCATCACGAATATCCGGGCCCCCCGGATCTTTATCCTTTCCATCGCAGCACTGGAAAATGAATAGCCGATCTGGAGGTTCTTTAATTTGATATAGCTGCCACTCTCGACAAAATAGCTGCTCGGGTTGTTGTAGTTCCCGTTAGGATCGTCGGTATAGCTCCCGTTAGGATTGGTGTAGCCCATCCGAGGCTGGCTGGTCAGCCCGTTGCTGCCGAAATAAGAATCCTTCAGCGCAATCGGCGAGACATTGGCGTCGCTCTCGAAAGGATGCTGCTCATACACCTTGACGCCGTTGAACAGCTTCACGCCCGCGACACCATTGAACAGGGCGGCCAGATCGAAATTACTGTAGCTGAGCCGGATCGTTATCCCATACACCAGCTTCGGATTGGGATTGCCGATGGCCATTGCATCCGCCGTACCCAGCGTACTTCCATTCTTGGGATTGTGATAGTAGATCAGATCACCCGCATGCGCATTGGGTTGCGCGCTCGCCGCAGCCTGTGCGTCGGTCTGGAAAATACCCAGCGCCCTATAGCCATAGAACTGGCCAAAAGGAAGCCCGTTCTTCGTGATCGTCAGGTTCTTGCCGATCATCGCCCCATAGGTGGAATTGCCGTTGTTATAGTAATTGTATCCGTCATACAGCGCATCGGTGGCAATACCATCGAGGTTGGTTACTTTATTAGTATTGAAACCCGCCGTAGCAGTAATATCATAGTTCAGCTTGCCGGCATGGTCCTTGTATCCCAGCAGAACATCGACGCCTTTTCCCTCCACGCTGCCGATATTGGTGAAGAAGGGCGTAGAATAACCCGCATTCGGCGGCAGCGGCAAGGCATAAAGCATATTCTGGGTCAGTTTTTTATACCACTCCACGCTGAAATACACCTTCCCCTTGTACAACTCCCCGTCCACGCCGATATTGGTCTCCTTCACCGTTTCCCAGTGCAGGTTCGGGTTGGCGACCGTATTGATGGATGAGCCGATCAGCAACGGTGCGCCGGGCGCGAAATTCGCCCCGTTCACCGATGTATTGCCAAAACCTGCGACGCCTGAATAGGGACCGTAGAAAGCTGCAAACGTATAGGGCGGAACATTGCTGTTCCCCAGCGAACCATAGCTGCCCCGCAGCTTCAACAGGCTGACGACCGGCAACAACCCCGTGAAAAAATTCTCGTCGCTGATATTCCAGCCGGCCGACGCCGCCGTGAATACCCCTTTTTGCTTATTCGGACCGAACACCGTATAATTGGCATCCTGCCGGATAGAACCCGACACATAATACCGCCGGTCGAAATTATAGTTCAACCGCCCGAAATACGACTTGATCAACCCATTCGGATCATCCGTGCCGGAGGCCGTGGTCGTCGACGAGGAAGTCGTGACAATGGAATAATCGGGTAGCCCGTTGTACGTCACCGTCGTATTCAAATTATCGATCTTGGTCGTGATCTGCTCGTAACCGGCCACCGCATTGATGGAATGCTTACCGAACTCCTGGTCGTACGTCAGTACAAAATTATCCAGCAACTGGCCACTCTGGTTGTACAGCTTGTTCAGGGAATTGGTAGGGCTTTGATCGGCGCCGAAATCGTACGGGGCCTGGTAATAATCCTCCGTCTCCAGGTAATAGGAATAGCCCAGCGTAGTCCTGAAATTCAGGTGCAGCGGCAGCTTGACCTCCGCATACACATTCCCCTGTAAATTATTCTGGACATCCACCGCATCGGCGGAATACACCGCCCCTAAAGGGTTGGGGCCACCAAACTGAATGCCATATCCCGGCGGTACCGTCCCCCAGGTGCCGTTCTCATTCTTGATCGGAATGATCGGCGCCGTCCGGAAAGGCGCATTGTGCAGCTGCGCTTCGGCGCCGATCAGGGGTGCCGTCTTGCGCTGCGATAAAGCCAACTGCTCACCGATCTTGATCCAGTCGCCAAGCTTATAATCGGTATTGACCCGGATACCCCCTATATTGGAATAGTTCCGGACGAAAATACCCTTCTGCGCATTGTAGAATCCGGACATCAGGTAATTCATGGCAGGACCCGAGCCGCTAACGGAAAGATTATAGTTCTGCTCATAGGCATTCCCGTACAAGGCATGCACCCAATCCACATCAGCCAACGTATCCAGTTGCGTAGCGCCGGCAAAATACGTGGGATTGATGACGTTTTCCAGCTTGATATAGTCATCCTTGCGTAACAGCGGCACCAGCTTGGGCGCCGTCACGCCATATCTCGAATTGAAATTGACCTGCGGCTTCCCCCCCGTCCCCTTCTTCGTGGTGATCAGGATTACCCCGCCCGCCGCCGCCGAACCATAGATCGCCGCCGCGCTCGCATCCTTCAACACATCGATTGTCGCAATATCCTGGATATTGATGGCGTCTCCCGGTACCCGCACCCCGTCGACAATATACAACGGCGCCGGCTGGTGCAGCGAAGACAGCCCCCGGATGATAATGGTGGGCGGCGCCCCCCCCGGCTGCCCCGAGTTTTGGATGACTTCCACCCCGGCTGCCCGACCCTGCAACGCCGCCGTCACGTCCGTCACAGGCAGTTGCTTGATGTCCGGCCCTTTAATACTGGCGACGGAGCCCGTTACATCCTTCCGCTTCTGGGTCCCATACCCCACCACCACCACTTCATCCAGGTTCGACCGGGTAGGCACCAATGCCACCCGCACCTCAGCTCCCGTCAACTTCACCTCCCGCGGTTCATACCCCACATACGTGATCAACAGCTTCGTCGCCGCAGCCGGCACCGTTACAGTGAACTTACCGGCCGCATCCGTATTGACACCGCCCATACCCCCACCCGCAGTGACGGTGGCCCCCGCAAGCGGGCCTCCCCGTTCGTCCATTACCATCCCGGTGATGACCTTGTTCTGCGCCAGCGCCATCTGGAAAAGGAGCAGGAAAAAAATGCCGGCCAGCATCCTGTTCAGCAATCGTAGTTTTGTCATAAACAGCTTGTTTGTTATGTTAGTTAATGGCACCCTGCCTGAAAGAGAGAATAGAAGATCGCTTAGCGGTGAGAGATACCCGGCAGAAAATACCCGGCGGCCGGCGGAGTTCCTTTCGTAAACACAAGCAATCAATTCCGATAATCTTTTTCAGCAAAAAGCGCTGATGAATAATTAGGCTCCAAAGGAAAAAATTGGCGCAGCGGAATGCAACTTATATTCGGTTAATATAAAATATATTGCCCGGAGAGAGCAAAACATCGATTTTAGCAGGTTGAAAACCAATTCCTTAATAACATATTATAATAAATCATATATAACAAGTTTGTAGTAGTCCACCCCTGCTGTCAAATGTGTAAGACAGACACAATACGGTTGATAATCCCGGTTAAATCCTGAAAATTTTGTCGATGAGCAGGTTCACGACCTCTAAAGAAACAAGGATGATGATGATCCATTCCAGAAATGTGCTGTTGCGATACTGCAGTAAGTCTTTGAACAGCTCCAGGTTCTCCCGCACAATCTCCAGACCCTCCCGGATATCGCGGTAACGTTCCTGCAGGTCAAAGGTCCGCTTCAAGCCCTGGTCGATCCGGTTGAGATTTTCATCTTCCCAGGTCTCCGGCGGAGAGTCAAAGATATAAAGGTTCTCGGCGATGCGGTTCTTGAGATTGAGTACCTTGCCGATATACTTCTTCAAATTGGCGCCCGAGATATTCAGCCGCCCCCGCCGCTCCAGGTTCGTCGTATGGGAATTCGTCTCCTCCTGCAGCAGATTGGTCTGCTCCGAATAATAATCCAGCGCCACCGACTGACTGACGTTCAGCATAATGAGCCGCAATACCTCGATATCCGGCTTCATGATCTCTATCTTATTGTATCCAAACTTATTTTCGCTGGCATTCGTCTCCACCTCAAACTCCTCGCTCAGCTTCAGCTCGAATAAATTCTTACAAAACGGACCTATCCGTTCCAGAAAAGCCCCCGCCTCAACTTCGCTGTACCCCAAAAAGCAAACCACTCCATATTTAAACACATAAACAAAACAGGCTTCATCCGTCTTATAAAAAAGCTCATCCGCGTCATACCGGTAAATTCCTTCCTTGTATGCCGTCCTGAATGCCCGAACATCGATATTGTCGGCGATCTGGTATGATAAGACCTGTGGCATGCCCGCAATTTACAGATTTGTACCAAGCCCCCGGCAACGTTTCGCAAGACGCATTTTTCAGCCGTCTACTCCGGATTAATCTCTAAAAAAACCCGGAAAAAATACTTAATTTGCTAATTTTTTTAGTACATTTGATTCGAAATTTTCTCTCATCATTTAAAATCAGCAACCATGGACTCCTTAGCTCCCAATCTCTTCGTAAAAGATATCCGCGCCACCATCGAATTTTATAAGACCCTCGGCTTCAACCTCGTCATGTCCGTCCCCGGTGAAGCCGACGACAACCTCGTCTGGGCAATGGTCACCAACAACAAAGTCACCTTCATGTTCCAGACATTCCAAAGTCTCGGCGACACCCTGCCCATGGTCAGCCGCCAGGACGGCGGCTCCCTGCTATTCTATATCAAAATCCAAAACATCCGCTCCTTCTTCGACAGTATCAAAGACAAAGTCACCGTCATCAATGGCCTCCAAAAAACATTCTACGGCGCCACCGAATTCTCCATCACCGATCCCAATAACTATCTGCTGACCTTCGCCGAAGATGAACTGGAATAAAATCAAAACTTCGCCTTCGCCTTATCTACCTCCTCTCCATTCATCTTTTCCTTTTCCATGAGATCGATCTCCCGGTTGATCATCAGCATGTCCCCCGCCTCCAACTGCTCCGGCACACTATCCGTATCGGAATGATAAGACTTCCTCACCGCTAAACGCCCCTCCAGCAGATCCACCTCTTCACCAGCCCTGCTCCGCACCGCATCCACCCGGAACTTCGTCCCCATTGCCTCAATGACCAGGTTTCCTGTATGCACTATAAACGGACCAGCCGCCGAAGCGCGAACATCGAACATCCCCTCCCCATCCAGATCTACATAACGACCTCCCTTCCACAGCACAATCTCCGTACCGTCACTGATTTTTATCTGACTTCCATCGGGCAGACTCACCCGCTCCGCACTGCCGCTGTTATTCACATACCGCGTCCCATCACCCAGGCTTATATTGGCGCGACCGCCCCCATGACAGCCGCCCGAAATAACTAATATCACAACCACCAGCACCAAATACCAAAATTTCATTCTCATCCAACGAAACTACCAAACTTTTCCCATCCACCTCATCCACCCCTTCCCCCTTTGCCGTACCTTTGCCCGATGGTTCACATCGGCGAATACAACACCCTGCCCATACTACGACAGCTTTCCATCGGCCTTATCCTCGACGACGGCGGAGAAGGTATCCTGCTGCCAAAACGATTCGTACCCAAAGGCGCCAAACCCGGCGACAACCTCCGGGTCTTCCTCTATCACGATAGCGAAGACCGCCTTATCGCCACTACCCAACAGCCCAAAGGCACCCTTGGCGATATCGTCCTGCTTACCGTGGTCAGCATAACCCCACCAGGCGCCTTCCTCGACTGGGGACTCATGAAAGACCTGTTTGCACCAAAATCCAAACAGCTCAGCGGCATGCGCCTCGGCGGCGACTACCTCGTAAAAATCTACCTCGACGAACAGACCGGCCGCCTCGCCGCCACCGAAAAGATCGAACCCTTTCTCAGCAACGATAACCTCACGGTAAAAGACAACGACCTCATCGACCTCACCGTCTACCGCCGTACCGATATCGGCTATGTCGTCATCATCAACAACCGCCATACCGGCGTCCTCCACTTCAATGAAATCTACCGCGATATAAAAGTCGGCGACCGCTTCCCCGGCTTTATAAAAAATATCCTCCCCGCCAACCAATCCCCTTCCGGCCAAACACAAATCGACGTCGCCGCCGGCCGCCCCGGTTATGACCGCGTGGAAGACGCCGCAGCCAAGGTCATCCGCCTGCTCCAGGAAAATAAAGGCCACCTCCCCTACCACGACAAATCCAACCCCGAAGCCATCTACTCCTTCTTCGGCATGAGCAAAAAGACCTTCAAAATGACCACCGGAAAACTTTACAAAGAAAGAAAGATCAATCTCACCGATAAAGGCATTGAGCTCGTCCGCTGACCCATGCTCCATGGCCGGCGTCCCAGATCCCGTGCCCCCTGCCACCCGCCCCCGCACCCAAAAGTTCGCATTTTTGCGAACTTCTCCCCCCATCTTTCACATGTCCCCGCGCCATCCCCCTGAAAAACCGGACGCTGACCGTATCAAAATCGTGCACCCTCCACCCCGCCGAATAATCTAACATATTGATTATCAACATCAAACCAATCTGGCATTTTCGTTGTACCTAATCCACCACCAACAACGCCTATGCTAAAGAACTACTTCAAGGTCGCCTGGCGCAACATGCAGCGCAACAGGCTAAACAGCTTCATCAATATTTCCGGACTTGCCATCGGCATGGCCTGCGTGATCCTGATCGTCCTGTACGTCCGGGATGAACTGGGCTATGACCGATTTCTCCGGGAAGCCAACCATATCTTCCAGGTGAACATGACGACGATGGATAACGGCGTACTAAATACAACCGGTGGCAACACCGCGCCCGCTGTCGGACCCGCCCTCGCCAGCACCTACCCCGAAATAGAAAGTTATATCAGGATCTATCGACCGGGCGATGTCACGGTCCGCTATCAGGCAGTCGCCGGGACGGCCAACTTCTTTACCGAAGGCCAGGTCCTGGCCGTCGACTCCAATTTTCTGCAGGTATTCAGCTATCCCGTCATCCAGGGCGACCCCGCATCCTGCCTCCAACAACCAAATTCCATCGTCATCTCGGAAGCCACCGCAAAAAAATACTTTGGCGATACCCATGCCGTCGGAAAAATACTGCTATACGATACCGACAAAAAACCCTTTGTCGTAACAGCCGTCGTAAAAGATGTGCCCGGACAATCTACCTTTCAATTTGACATGCTCGTCCCCATCCGCACATATCCGGAAGTCAAACGGCGCAGCTGGAACTGGGGTTGGCTGCAAGTCAATACCTATCTAAAATTACACGATAATATCCCGGTCGATAAAATGTCAATCGCCGCACTCGAAGCAAAGTTCCCGATCATGGTGAAAGAACACGCTTTCCTCAATCAGGATCAGACATACGAAGAATTTATAAAAAAAGGCGGAAGGATGGACTATAGCCTGATGCCCTTCCTCGACGTTCATCTGTATGCCGACTCCATGAACGTGCCCGCACGCCTGACCAATCTCGGCGATATAAAATATATCTATATTTTTTCTGCCATCGCCCTGTTCGTGATCATCCTGGCATGTGTCAATTTCATCAACCTCTCTACCGCCCAATCGGCCACCCGGGCAAAAGAAGTAGGCATCCGCAAGGTAATGGGCTCGGCAAAATCCCAGCTGCGGCAACAATTTCTCATCGAAGCCCTTTTATGTAGTTTCCTGGCGACGCTGTTGGCGCTTGCGCTGGTCTCCCTTACCTTATCGCCCTTCAATGCCATCGCAGGAAAAGCATTGAATTTTGCCTCCATCTTCACCAATCATACCTGGGTGCTGATAGTCGCCCTGACACTGCTGACCGGATTGCTCGCCGGGGCCTATCCCGCATTCTACCTGACGTCCTTTAATCCCGTATCGGCCATAAAAGGCATGAAACTTTTTAAAACGGATTTCGGGACCCTGTTTATCCGTAACGGCCTCGTGGTCCTTCAGTTTGGCATCTCCATCGCCCTCATCATCTGCACCCTCATCGTTTTTAAACAGCTGAAGTACACCCAGGAAAAAAACCTGGGGCTCAATAAGGAAAATGTCGTGGTGCTCTCCTATACCAAACGCCTCGGGAATCAGGAAGAGGAATTCCGGCAGGAATTGGCCAAACAACGTTATGTCATCGACGCATCCATTTCCAGCAGCATCCCCACCAAAGGAAATTTCGGCGATGACTATGCCCCCGAACAAACCGAAACGGATAAACCGCTGATCAAAGACATCGGCCTCTCATCCTTTATGGTCGACGATGATTTTATCCCCACGCTCCGCATGCAGGTCCTGCAGGGAAGAGGCTTCTCCAGGGAATTTAATGACTCCACCTCGGTCATCCTCAATGAAACGGCGGCAGAAATGATCGGCTGGAAAACTGCTACGGGCAAATACCTCGAATACCCCGGCAACAGCCAGCGGTTTAAAGTCATAGGGATCGTCAAAGATTTCAACATAGCCTCTTTCCGCCAGTCCATCGAGCCCTTCGCCTTGTTTCATGCTTCCTCCAATACGTACACCCTGAAAACCTCTTATATCTCGGTGCGGCTGGCGGCCGGCGATATGAACGATCAGTTACACCGGATGGAAAAAGTCTGGAAAACCTTTGCCCCGGATACCCCCTTCGATTATACTTTTCTGGACAACGATTTCAATGCCTTGTACCGCTCGGAACAACGCATGGGCGCTGTCTTCGGCATTTTTACCTTTCTCTCCATTTTCGTAGCCTGTCTCGGCCTCTTCGGCCTGTCCGTTTTCACCGCTGAACGCCGCAAAAAAGAGATCGGAGTAAGAAAGGTACTCGGCGCTTCCATACAAGGCATCGTCGCGCTCCTGTCCATCGACTTCCTTCGGCTGGTACTCTTATCCGTTGTCATTGCCTTCCCCATAGCCTGGATCAGCATGCACCAATGGCTAAAAGACTTTGTCTATCGCGCCCCCATCGGCTGGTCCGTTTTCCTGGCAGCCGGTTCATCGGCGATACTAATCGCGTTGCTGACGATCGGTTTCCAGGCGATAAAGGCGGCGGTCGCCAATCCGGCAAAGAGCTTGCGGACGGAGTGACCACTATAACCCCTCTCCTGTCCACCAGAGCTAAAAATCAGGGCGCGCTCACCCTGGTCCATATCTCCAGGGGTAAAGTGTGAATTATATAACCTTTTCGGAAAAGGATATAATATTTCGCAGCTATTGATCATTACCTTTCGCCTCTGAATCTGCTATCCAATCAAGGAAATTAATGAGACAGAGCAATACCATTTTCTCCAAAACACCCACTGGCGTAACCGGGCTCGATGAAATAACGGGAGGAGGGCTTCCAAAAGGCCGTCCTACGCTCATCTGCGGTACCGCCGGGTCCGGTAAAACGGTCCTGGCCATGCAATTTCTGATAAAAGGAATCACGGAATACAACGAACCGGGCGTATTCATGAGCTTTGAAGAATCTGCCAAAGATCTGACTCAAAATGCAAGATCACTTGGTTTTGATCTGGAAAGATCAATAGTACAAAAGAAACTGAAAATTGATTATGTGCGGGTTGAAAGATCCGAAATTCAGGAGACAGGCGAATATGACCTCGAAGGGCTATTCATCAGGTTGGGTCATGCCATTGATTCGATCGGCGCCAGGAGGGTGGTACTCGACACCATCGAATCGTTGTTTTCAGGACTGAATAATACGGCAATACTTCGTTCAGAGATCCGGAGACTTTTCCAATGGCTAAGGGAAAAAGGAGTTACTACAATTATCACCGGTGAACGCGGCGATAGCACCCTGACAAGGCAAGGTTTAGAGGAATATGTGTCCGACTGTGTCATCGTATTGGACTTCCGCGTGATTGAACAAATAGCCACGAGAAGGCTAAGGATCGTCAAGTACAGGGGCTCGACACATGGCACAAATGAATACCCCTTTTTGATTGACGAAGACGGAGTCTCCGTTCTTCCCATTACCTCATTGAAGCTTACCCACACGACTTCCACTGATGTAATTTCTACAGGTCTTCCGGGGCTTGACAAATTGTTCGACGGAGGCGGTTATTACAGGGGGAACTGCACGCTCATAACCGGTTCGGCCGGCACCGCAAAAACCATTCTTGCGTCCTATTTTGCACTAAATAGCTGCAGGCAAAAAGAAAAGGTGCTCTATTTTTCTTTCGAAGAATCTCCGGATCAGCTAACCAGGAATATGCTCTCAGTCGGTATAAATCTTAAACCGTATATAAAGTCAAAGCTCCTTTTGGTCCATTCCTCGCGTCCATCATTGCATGGTCTCGAAATGCATCTTTTGTCATTGCACAAATACATTCTGGAATTTCAACCGCGCACGATTGTTATCGATCCTATCAGCAGTCTCGTTACGATAGGCAGCAGGGGAGAAGTAAGCGCGATGCTCTCCAGATTACTGGACATGCTTAAAATGCACCAGATCAGTGCGTTGATTACTTCATTGACACATGCGCAGCCGATAAACTACAACGCGATGGCCGAAGAAGCCATATCCTCATTGGTAGACACCTGGATAAAGCTGCGGAATGAAGAACGCAATGGCAATAGGGTCCGCAGCCTTTACATTGAGAAATCCCGGGGCATGGGACATTCCACTGAAATAAGAGATTTTATCATTACGAATGAAGGTATTAAAATATTGAACGCCGATTCGGTAACGCAACAAAGCGGAAACGGCGCTGAGAAAATACACCAATTCTCAGGGAATGGCTCAAAACGCAAACGATAAATACGGCGATCATGAGAAAGGAAGAACACTGGGAATTTTGGTTATATATAGCAGGGCAAACGCCAAAATCCATCCTTGCTTTGGAAAATATTACAAAATACAGCAAGGAGCATATCCGGGCAAACTACACGATCGAAGTTATTGACTTATTAAAAAGCCCTCAATTGGCAGAAGTCGCTGAAATTTTTGCCATCCCCACCTTGGTAAGGAAAATTCCAAAACCTTTGAGAAAAATTATCGGTGATTTGTCTAATAAGGAAAAAGTATTGATTGGTTTAAGCATTCGCCCAATTATAACAGATGGGAAATAAACCGAAATATGAATCTGTTCTTAAGGAAAAAATCGTCCTTCAATTGTATATTACCGGCATGTCGGAAAATTCAATTCGTGCCGTTCAAAATATAACACGGCTTTGCGAACAATATCTCACCGGCCGCTTTGACCTTGAAATAATAGATATTTATAAAAACCCTTCGGTTACCGAAGAACAGGAGATCGTTTTCAGCCCTTCGCTCATCAGGCAGCTTCCTTTGCCAAAAAAGACATTTATCGGCGATTTATCGGATACGAAGAAAGTCATTCTTGGTTTGGGGATCTCATTCAAAGAATAATAAATGGGCATAGCAACTTCAGAAGACATGTTGTCGGAAATTGAAGACCTTAAATTGCGCCTCTCCGAAGCGCAGGAGGCAATAGATGCTATAAAAACAGGATCTGTAGACGCTTTTGCGATCAGGAACGATGGCAAACCCGAAGTGTTTACCCTGCAGAGCTTAGACTACGCCTACCGTGTTCTGATAGAGAAATTCGGCGAAGGCGCACTAAACTTAACCCGGGACGGCCTGATCATATATTGCAACAGCTATTTCTCTGCATTAATAGGGGTACCCAATGAAAAGGCTACAGGCTCCTACATTTTTGATTTTATTTCCGCTGAAACCCGGGCAAGGTTCCACGAGCATTTTGTATTAGCGCTCCAAGGCAGCAGTAAAACGGAGATTACGCTATCCGTCAATGATAAAAATATACCCGTCTACATTTCCCTGACCAGCCTTCAGCCTCAGTTGGCTACCATCGGGATGATCGTCACCGACCTTTCAGAAAAGAAGCACAGTGAACAACGAATTATAAATTATCAGCATCAATTGCAGATCCAAAACAAAATATTCAATCTTGCCGAAGAGATCGCCTCCATCGGAAGTTATGAACGGAATTTGCAAACGGGCGAATTAGTATACTCCGATAACCTGTTTCGCATGCTTGGCTTCCTGCCCCAGGAGTTTGTTCCTTCCATTGAAAAATATCTTACGTTTATTCATCCCGATGATAATGAACAGCTGAATAAGACTATTTTAGAAGCCTTTGAAAATAAAACCCCTTTACAACTGACCTACCGGGTCATCTCAAAAAACGGAGAAGTAAAATATTTTCGTATAACGGAAAGAGCAATTGACGAACCGGGACAAAGCATGATCATAGGAACTACCCAGGATGTCACTTCGGATATCATACATACAGAAACCTTACGGAAAAAGAATATCGAGTTGGAATATTTAAATAAAAGCCTGGATCAATTTGCTTCCATCGCCTCTCACGATTTGCAGGAGCCATTGAGAAAGATCCGGACTTTTACATCGATCCTTAAACATCGTTTGGATAGCGATTTATCGGCTGAGATCAAGGGACTGATCGATAAGATCAACGGATCCTCGGAACGCATGTCTTTACTTATTAAAGACGTCCTCAATTTCTCCCGGATAGTTCATACGGAAAATATGTTTATGGAAACGGATCTGAACCAGATCCTGGACAATACTTTAACGGATTTTGATTTACTTATCCATGAAAAAGGCGCCTCTGTCAGAAAAGGGAACTTACCCGTTATTGAAGCGATCCCGCTCCAGATAAACCAGCTTTTTTATAATTTGGTGGGCAACGCGCTGAAATTCTCTAAAACCGGAACATCCCCCGTGCTCACTATTTCTTCAAGGATACTTCTATCCGAAGAAATTGAAAATACGTCCAATCTAAATGGGCAGCTCGCGTATTCTGAAATTAGTTTTGAAGACAATGGCATTGGGTTTGAACAGATATTTGCCGAACAGATCTTCTCGATTTTCGAGCGCCTGAATAGTCAGCAGCAATATTCCGGAACAGGTATAGGCCTGGCTTTATGCCAAAAAATTGCAGGACAGCATCAGGGAGGGATTCGCGCCGAAGCCAAAGAAAATAACGGGGCGACATTTTATGTCCTGCTTCCCTTAACACAATCGATCGGCCGTAAAAACACCATGACATGAAAGAGAATATTACAATTTTTATTGTCGATGATGATGAGGACGACAAGAATTTATTCATTGACTCGGCAAAAGAAGTTAATAAGGAAATCAACTTTATGACCGCAAGCAATGGGCAGGAAGCAATGAGAATCCTGAAAGACGAACACAACCTGCTTCCTGATTACATTTTTTTGGATCTAAGGATGCCTCGTATTAACGGAAAACAATGCTTGGAGCAGATTAAAAAAGATGAAAGGCTCCGCCATATCCCTGTCTTTATATATACAACTTCAAGGAATGTGGAAGAATCGATAGAGCTGGAAAAAAAAGGAGCGGTGCATTTTATAAGCAAGCCTGCAAATCCCACTGACATATACTATATTTTGTCCATAGTACTTAATGAAAAATGGGGCCAAAACTGAACCCCTCACCCCCCTTATTCCCCTTCACATAATTTATCCGTTTAACTAAACAAAAAGGCCACATCCTCCCTCGTCAGCGTCTTCACAAACCCTGCCTCATCCGCTATCAGATCGCTCGCAAGGCTCTTCTTCCGCTCCTGCAGCTGAAGGATCTTCTCTTCCACCGTATCCCGGCAGATCATCCGATACGCAAAAACCTTTTTCTCCTGGCCGATCCGGTGAGTCCGGTCAATCGCCTGCTGCTCGGTCGCAGGATTCCACCAGGGATCAACCAGGTATACATAGTCGGCAGCCGTCAGGGTCAACCCCACCCCACCCGCCTTCAGGCTGATCAAAAAGATCCGCGTATCCTCCTCCTCCTGGAACTGGCTCACCGCCCTTCTGCGCTCCTCCGCCGGCACGCCCCCATCCAGGTACAAATAAGGAATCCCCTTCTCTTCCAATGCCTGCCGGATCAGCTGCAACATAGAAGTGAACTGCGAGAACACCAGCGCCTTGTGATGCCCCACATTCTCTTCGATCTCCCTGATCAGCTCCTCTAGTTTCGCGCTCACATTCGGATACCCTCCCCCCGCCGGATCCCCCACACCCCCAACCCCGGCGGCGTCTCCCGCCCGCCCCACCGCTCCCGCCGCTCCCGCCGCCCCGGC
>Ga0302179_10000483_pt1 | contig 26259 bp, 26 predicted proteins | sample I_Palsa_E3_1_FD_198788 | JGI IMG/M metagenome (GOLD analysis project Ga0302179, IMG submission 198788) | Peat permafrost microbial communities from Stordalen Mire near Abisko, Sweden - I_Palsa_E3_1 | ecosystem: Environmental > Terrestrial > Soil > Palsa > Peat permafrost | place: Sweden...
TTTCCCCCGCTTAAACAGGTGAGATGGCCCTCCCCTGCCAACTTCGCAGGTCGAGCGCATCTGTATTCTCATCTCATCGGCACCGGCCGCGTAACCCTTCAGCTCGGAGTTATCCCGCGTGCGCCCATTCCACTTTTCTTGCTGGTTGAGTAGGATGATTGTCCAGGTTGCAATTTAACGCTCGGGAAAACCTATGGCTGACTTTACGTTGCGGGTTAACGGTAGCGAGAAAAAAGTAAGCGTCCCGCCGGAGACTCCGTTGCTCTGGGTGTTGCGAGACACGCTGGCGCTTACGGGAACGAAATTCGGCTGTGGCGCTGGGCTCTGCGGGGCTTGCACGGTGCACGTGGAGGGGTCGGCGATTCGCTCGTGCTCCACGCCGGTTGCGCAGGTCGCGGGAAAAACCATCGTCACTATTGAGGGTCTGGGCGCGAACGGGCTGCATGCATTGCAGCAGGCATGGATTGCGGAAGAAGTTCCACAATGCGGTTATTGCCAGACGGGACAGATTATGACGGCGGCGGCGCTGCTGGCAAAGACGCCGACTCCGAACGACGAGCAGATCACGCAGGCGATGAACGGCAACCTGTGCCGCTGCGGGACGTATGAACGGATTCGCAAGGCGATTCACCGGGCGGCTGGAGCGGGCGCTGTGGCCACGGAAGGTGCGCGATGAGCCCACTGAGTCGGCGTGAGTTCGTTGCTGCTGGAGTTGCCGCGGGAGCAGGCCTGGTGGTGGGATTTTACCTGCCCCACGGGGAACGAGCGAGCAAGAAAGCCTTCTCGCCGAACGCATACTTGCGGATCACGCCGGACAATAAGATCACGATTGTGGTGGCGCGCTCGGAGATGGGACAGGGCGTGCGCACCGCATTGCCCATGATTCTGGCGGAAGAACTGGAAGCGGACTGGAAGCAGATTGAGATCGAGCAGGCGGGAGCAAGCACGCTCTACGGAGACCAGACCACGGGCGGCAGCGCGAGCGTGCGCACGACTTGGGATCCAATGCGGAAAGCGGGAGCGGCGGCGCGAGAAATGCTGATTTCTGCGGCCGCGCTGACGTGGGGTGTGCCGCGTTCGAGCTGTGCAGCGCAGGAGGGCGGCATATTGCATGGCGCATCCAAGCGGCGGCTCACCTATGGCGAGCTCGCGGCGAGGGCTTCGACGTTGCCGATCCCAACCGACGTGCCGCTGAAGCAAAGCAAGGATTACAAGATCGTAGGGCAGCGATTGCCGCGCGTGGACACACCAGGGAAGGTGAAGGGCGAAGCGGTTTTCGGCATCGACTTCCATATGCCGGGGATGAAGTACGCCGTGTTGTCGCGATGTCCGACGATTGGCGGGAAGGTCGCGAGTTTCGATGATAGGGAATCGAAGAAGATTGCTGGCGTGAGTTTCGTAGGCAAGATCGGCGACGCGGCCGTGGCAGTCGTCGCCCACAGTGTTTGGGGCGCGATGGAAGGGCGCCGCCTGCTGAACGTGAGTTGGGATGATGGTCCGAATAAGAATTTGAATACCGCGGCGGTAATGCAGTCGCTGAAGCAGGCGGCGTCGAAGAAGGGAGCGAGTCTGTATTCGGCCGGCGATGTGGCGAAAGCCACGGGGCGGCGGATTTCCGCGGAATATCAGTTGCCCTTCATGGCGCACGCGCCCATGGAGCCGGGCAACTGCACGGCGCATTACTCAGGAACAACGTGCGAGTTATGGGCTCCGACGCAGGTTCCACAGGATTGCCGGGATTCGGTGGCGCAAGCCGTGGGACTGGATCCGGATCAGGTGAAGGTGAACGTGACGCTGATGGGAGGAGGGTTTGGGCGGCGGCTGGAGCACGACTACGCGGTGGAAGCAGCTCTGGTATCGAAGGCGATCAATAGTCCGGTAAAAGTGATCTGGACGCGCGAGGACGACATGCGGTTTTCGACTTACCGTCCCGCGAGCCTGCATCAGCTGAGCGCGGTGGTGGATGGAGCGGGCTGGCCGGTGGCATTTACCCATCGGATTATTGCGCCGTCGATCAGCGGGCAGAAGGGTTTCCCTGTGCCGGGCGGAGTCGACCCGGATCTTCCCGATGAGGCGGCGTTCGTGTATGGGCCGCCAAATGTCTTGATCGAAAGTGTGATCGCCGAAACTGCGGTGCCGCTGGGCTGGATGCGATCCGTCTATGCTCTGCAGGTGGGGTTTGCCAGCGAAAGCTTTATCGATGAACTGGCAGCAGCGGCGGGGAAAGATCCGCTGGAGTATCGACTGCACATGCTGGCAAAAGATCAGGATATACAATACTTCACGACAACCTGGCACACGGCGCGGATGCGCGGCGTTCTGCAGTTGGCGGCCGACAAGGCGGGATGGAAGAATTTTTTGCCGGCGGGACGCTTTCGCGGGATCGCGTGCTTCGGATGTTTTTCTTCCTACATGGCGGAAGTGGTAGAGATCAGCATGGAGAATGACACGCCGCGAGTTCATCGAGTAGTCGCGGCGGTGGATTGCGGGCAGGTGGTGAATCCCAGCATTGTGGAGCAGCAGATTCCGGGCGGAGTGATCTACGGGTTGTCGAATGCGCTGCGGGCCAGGATTACGATCGAGAAAGGACGCGTAGTGCAGGGAAATTTCGATGACTACGCGCCGCTGCGCATGGAAGAGGCTCCGGTGGTGGAGGTCTATGCTGTGCCCAGTGCGGAGGCGCCGACGGGAATTGGAGAACCATCTGTGCCGCCGCTGGCGCCCGCGTTGTGCAACGCGATTTATGCGGCGACCAGGAAGAGGATTCGGGCGTTGCCGATTTTGAGTTAGAAAGTTTATTCGAGATTACGTTCACCATGAAATTCCCTCGCATCGTGCGGTGTGTCGCCGTGCTGCTGTTTATCGCCGGCGTAGATTCGAGTTTCCTTTCGGCCCAGGCCGCTGTAGCTTCTCCTGCGCCGCCGGTTTCTTCCGTTGCAGCATCGCGGGTGGTGCGCCTGCGGCGTGGCATCAACGCCAGCGGATGGTTCGCGCAGGTATATGACCAGCGCGGGTATACGAAGGAACACTTCCAGACCTGGACGACAGCGGAAGACATTGCGCTGATCAAATCCATGGGATTCGATCACGTGCGGTTGAGCGTGAATCCACAGCCCATGATGCAGAATCACCGCCCCGACGAAATTCCGGCGGAGTATCTGGGCTACCTCGATGCCGCTGTGAAGATGATTCTGGATCGGGGATTGGCCGTGGTCATCGATCTGCATCCGGAGAGCGACTTCAAGGCTCGTCTCACGAAAGACGACAGCTTTGTGCAGGAGTTCGCCGACTTTTGGCGGGCGCTGGCGCGGCATTATTCGACCTGGGATGCGGAGCGGATCTTCTTTGAAATTCTGAACGAGCCTGAGTTCTCCGATCGTTACCGCTGGTACGGTGTACAGGCGAAGCTGGCGACAGGGATTCGCGAAGGGGCGCCGCAACATACGATCATCGCAGCCGGTGCGCGTTGGTCGGACGATGATGAACTGGTTTTCATCGAGCCCCTGCGCGACCCCAACGTGATTTACAACTTTCATTTTTACGATCCACACATCTTCACGCACCAGGGCGCGACGTGGGGAGCGTATTTCTGGCATTGGGTGAAGGGACTGCCTTATCCGTCGTCGCCGGAGTCGGCGGCGAAGGTAGCGGCGGGCGTGCCGGACGCAGTGGATCGTCTGGCGGTGATTCGCTATGGGCAAGATCATTGGGATGCGACGCGCATCGACGCCGAGATTACACAAGTTGCGGAATGGGCGCGGCAGCAAGGAGTTCCGGTGGTGTGCAACGAGTTCGGCGTATTCCGCGATTACTCGAACCCGCGGGACCGTGCGGCCTGGATTCACGACGTGCGCGCAGCGCTGGAGCGGCACGGCATGGGCTGGGCGATGTGGGATTATTCCGGCAACTTCGGAGTGGTCACGAAAAAAGATGGGCGCAGCGTCCCGGATGAAACCACGCTGCGGGCGCTCGGGCTAATCATTACGGCGGCGAAATGAGCCCTGACTGTTGAACGGATACGGGCATCGGCTGGCCTACCGTCATCTTAAAGATTTTGATGTTGGCGCCGAACGAGTCGAAGTGCAAGTCGTGAAATTCGGCGTAGTGTTTGCGCAAGTCTTCCGGGAGTTTCACTCCCCATCCTGATTGAAAAATCCAGACCGTGTCTCCGGGCTTGAGATTGTAGGCTTGCACGAAGCGCCGCCAATCTTCGGGGAAATTGTCCGCCCAAAACATCCATGCCATTTTGTAGTCAGCGGAAACCACGCGGCGCCCGGCGCAGGAGAATTGTTCGAAACCGGGTGGGGCGGCCTCGAAGGAAATGGGGCGCTGCTGGCACAAATCGTGGCCCAAAATAAGATCGGTCTGGTAATCGGTGAAGATGATCTCGGAGGGATCGATCCTCTGCCGCACAAATTCCATCGCAGTAGCCATGTTCGCGCGGTTTTGATCGGCGCGGTCCATTCGGGGCGGGCGCGTTTTGCCAAAGGCAATGCAGACCGCGAGGACGAAAGCCGCAATCGCAAGTCCGCGTTCCCATCGACCAGCCGCCAGACACGCCATCGCCACACTGACTCCAGCCACGGCCGGGATGATCAGGAATGCAACGTGCCGCGTGCCGCCGTAAGGATAAACATGCGCCAGACTGACGCCGCCGGCAATCGCAAACGGCAGGAGCAGAAATACTCCTAGCTGCCACGAAGAAGTTCGATTGTCACTTTGATCATTACCACGATCGTTCGGGAAGGCCTTCCCGCGCAAAAGTAGTACGACTGCCACAAAGAAGACGACACCGAGGGCATCGCCCATGGCAAGCTGCCCGAAGAAATATTGAAAAACTCCGAAGGTGTGGCCCACCAGGAACAGCAGGGGGTTGTCATGAGCGCGATCGAAATAGGAGCGGTGAAGATAGAACTCGCTCATCCAGCCTTGCAGCGCCGGTCTTGAGTCGCCAACGCCCAGCTTGGAAAGATGGGTCTTATAGAAGAAAAACGCGAGAGCCAGTCCGCCGAGCTGGCCCGCTGCCCAGGTAGCCACCAATCGAGCGGGAGGACGTTGCGCGAAGATTCGAATCAGCGCATAAATGCCAAGCGCAGCGGCAAACAAGAACGCCGAGTAGTGAAACAGCATCGCGAAGTACAGACACAGGGAAAAGGCTGCCATCCGTCCGGCAGAGTTTTTCGCGAATGCTTCGTCCAGAAAATACAGGGCGCTAGCGAGGAAGGCCAACAGCAAAGCGTACTGCCGCACTTCCGCGGCGATGAGGATGACGGGCGGAAGGAATGAGACGAACAGAAGTCCGATGAATCCGGCAAAGCTGCCCCCGGCTTGGCTTAGCCATTTGTAGAACATCCAGCAAAAAGCCGCGCCCGCAAGCACAGAAGGAAGGCGCAGCCAGAGTTCCGAGGTGCCGAGAGCGCGCCAGAAATAGAGCAAAAAAATGAGCAGCGGAGGGTGAGCCGCGGTGAGGCTTTGTTGGTAGGCAAGAGCCAGCGAGACCTGGTTGGCCAGGCGGAAATGCAAAGCCTCATCGGGATTGAGGAATGTTCCAGAGGCCATCCAAAGGCGCGCCAGGAAGCCGAGCAGCGTGACGGCGGCGGCCACCAGATTAACGTGGCCGTGGAACCACTCATTTTGTTTCTCTCGTGCAGCCAGCATCGTTCGGATTCAGCAATGAATGCGCCCAGCCATTCTACGGGAACGCGCACGGCCAGAGAGGGGCGGCGCTCGCGCCTCGGTGATCATCTTGGTCCGGCAAGTTCGTCGGAGCGCGAGCGTCGCGTCTCCACTCAGCCCATCCCACGCTAGATTTTCGTCAGGGCAAATTGTGATTCAGATACAATTCCTCACTAAGGAGCCTCGATCCCATGTCTACCGCGCCGGCTGTCCGGGCCACCGTCCGGCTATTTCCCTACGAAAGGTGGGGACTGCCGACGCCTGCGCAACTCAGGCAATACCGCGAGAACCACCCCTGTCCGCATATTCTCTTGCAGGATTTTCTTGATCCAGAGACCGCGCTGGCCATGGCGACGGAGTTCCCCCAGGCTACGAGTGATGCCTGGACGCAGTACAAGCACGCCAATGAGAACAAGCTGGGCATGTCCAAGCGCGCGCTCTTTCCGGCCATGCTGGGGGTGGTTGCGGACGAACTGAACTCGCCGGAGTTTGTGGCCTGGGTTTCGGAATTGACTGGCATCCCTGGCTTGATGGCGGACCCTATGTTGGAGGGCGGCGGGCTACACCAATCGGGACCAGGCGGTTATCTGAACGTGCACACGGACTTTTCCATGCACCACTTCCATACGCACTGGCGCCGGCGTGTGAATCTGATCCTGTATCTGAATCCAGGATGGCAGGAGGCATGGGGCGGCGCGATCGAATTGTGGGAGCGTAAGGATGGGAAGATGGCGCGATGCGGGGCGAAGTATCCGCCGCTGCTGAACTATGCGCTCATTTTCACGACCGATGAAAAGTCGCTGCACGGGTTTCCCGATCCTTTGACGTGCCCCGAGGGACAGTCGCGCAAGAGTCTGGCCTTGTATTACTACACCATCGAGCGCGATAAGAAGGTGACCGGACATTCCACCGATTATTTTGCGCGACCGCAGGATGGGTGGGGAAAATCGGCAGCGATCTGGCTGGATAAGAGGGCGGTCGACCTTTATTCGCGGGCCAAGGCTCGATTCGGATTCTCGGACGAGTTCGCCAGCAAAGTGCTGGGATTCTTGTCGGGGAAGAAGTAGCGGGGAAATCGGCTCCATGCCTTCCGAAGGTCAGAACTGGCGACCCCAATCCCGAATACATCAGCGCATCTTCCGTGAAGCGGCAGAAGTTGACCATGAGAATGGCGATGCGACGGTTTACCCGACTCACGAATGCATTCAGCAAGAAGCTGTCGCATTTGAAAGCTGCCGTTGCGTTGCGCTTTGCTTACTACAATAAGTGTCGCGTGCGTTCAAGCCTTCGAGTTACACCCGCGATGGAAGCGGGTTTGGCGGATCACGTTTGGTCGATTGGAGAATTGCTCTCCGTACAGAATGCCAGCCAAGTGCGCGTATGATTTGCTGTGTTTCAACCCGAGGGCCTCAGCCCAATACTTCGCTTCAAGGACTCCGTATAGTCTGACAAGGAGAAGAAACATGCCCTCCCCGGGGACAGCCGCCGACATTTCAGCACAGGACGCCAACGACCTCCTACAAAAGCTGATTACTGAATCTGCCAATGTGCAAGCTGTGTTCTGGGGACGCGGTGATGTATCGGTAACCGTCCGTGGATTTGCGTCCCGGCCTGTTGATGGAGTAGTGCAGATCACGGAAGGTAAGGGACTGGACAGCGCATCTCTTTCTTTCGGCCTAAGAGATGTCATTAAGTTTAAGTATGCCGACAACCGCGCTTTCCCGTCCGCCGATGTTCCGGGCGTTCCTCGACGCCTCTCGGCTCTCATCTTTGTGTACCCAGACGACACACAGGTTGCTCTATTTGAGCTAGCCGATACGCCTTGAGCCTCTTGTCTTTTCGCCATAGAACTGCCGCAATCTGGGTAATTAGATGAAATTTCAAACCACAGAAGAAGCTACGAACGCGATTTTGCGGATCATCGAAGAAGAAGCCTCGCGGCTCGGTCTCAAACCGAACACCGAGAAAACCGAATCGCACATCCGATCCAACGAACTGATGGTGTCGCTCAAACAGAACGATCAGGTCTTTCGTATCAGGCTCAAAGTGGTGCGCGACGAGTGTCGTGCTCCGCTAGACTTCCTGTTGGGGACTGGCTACATTCAGACGGAATGGGAGATGACTCTTGAGCCAGAGGTTCGCGAGACCGCTGGTCCGCCGTACTGCTGGAAACTGATGCCACGCGACGAATCCACTGCAAGAGCCTCTCATCCGCGCATTCTGGAAGAGGAGTGGCTACGGCGACTGATACGGAAGAAGCTAGCCGCCGTGCATGACTGAAAGCGCGCAACTCCAAGGGCGGAGGCGAAGTTGAACGAAGAATCTCTTTGGAATGCTGGGTAGTTTTCTTTTTCACTATGCCGTCTCAGGTGTAAAATAGACACGGCGAAACTGTATCTAAAAGCAACCAAAAATCACTAGAAAAAGGCTCAATTCCCGTTGAGCCTTTTTTCTTTTTAAGGAGGGCACACACATGATGAACGAAGAACCGCTTGATTCTTCCGAGAAAATCGCCACAAAGCTGCGAGAGCATGACTCTAAATTCAGCGCTCAGTATGCAGCTACCGACGATCTCCTCAAGAGAGTCTGCAAACTAGAGCGGGAACTGGCAGCTCTAAAATCACGATAGGTCGCCTAGCAGGTTGGGGCCGCAGGGCCGATTGTTCGGCCCCAACTTTCATCAACACGGAGTTAAGACACTGCCTCTCTCCCTCCTGCCTTGACACTACTTTCTCACGCCTTTATCCTTTAAGTTGCTCCTTGCGGTACTTGCGCCTTCTTGGCGTGCTTCCGCGGGCCTAGGGCGGCGATTGGACGGGGCGCGGAGGTTTCCGATGTTCTTCGAGATCAAAGAGTTAGAACTTCATCCCGTGGAGTTTGCGGAGAGGTTCGAACCAGGCGTGATCGACCTGGGATCGGATTACCGCCAGATTTCTCCGATCAAAAGCAGCGGGCGGGCGGATCTGGTCGAAGAGCATCACGGCAAGCACAAGATCATACAAGACATTCGCGTGAAGGGCCGGCTCACGACCAGCCTGGAATCGAGCTGTGCGCGGTGTCTGGAGCCGATCACGCAGGACGTAAAGCGGGAGTTCGACCTGTTATATCGTCCTCAGGGCTCGGACGCGGGACGGGACGAGATCTCGGTGACCGATGCGGAGGCCGAGATCAGCTATTATGAAGGCGAAGGGCTTCTGCTCGATGATGTTGTCCGCGAGCAGATCCTGCTGGCCGTCCCCTTGAAGCTTACGTGCCGGGAAGATTGCAAGGGGTTGTGTCCGCAATGCGGCCAGAATCTGAACGAGGGCCAGTGCGCGTGCGCAGTAACGCGGGAAGAACCGCGGTGGGCCGCGCTAAAGGAAATCCGCAGCAAGCTGGCGCATTAAGATGATAAGGAAGCGAGCCAAACGCGCGATTAACGCATCGCAAAGAACGCGATGCTTCGCGCGGCTCGCCCAGATCCTTCACGGCGCAAAGAACGCTTGTTCAGGATGACAACCAAATTGATTCATGCGAGGCCGGTGGGCCTCGGTGAGAGGAATTCTTAGACCATGCCAAATCCAAAACGACGTCATTCGCAGAAGCGCACTTCGACCCGGCGGGCGCACGATGCCCTGAAGAGCCACTCTCTCTCCGAGTGTCCGAACTGCCACGAGAAGAAGATGCCGCATCGCGCTTGCGCCAAGTGCGGCTACTACAAGGGCCGCGAGGTTCTCGAAGTAAAGGAAGCCAGCTAGCTCGCTGTCACCATGCCTAGCGTGATCGCGCTGGATGCGATGGGTTCGGACCGGGCGCCCAAGCCCGAAATCGAAGGCGCGATTCATGCTGCGCGCAACTACGGCATGCGTGTGCTGTTGATTGGTCCGGAAGCCACGGTCAAAGCGGAACTGGAGCGTCACCCGGCGGCATCGCGGCTGCCCATTGAAGTCGTCCACGCCAGCGAATTCATCACCATGCAGGATAAGGCCGTGCAGGCGGTGCGCGCCAAGCGCGACTCCTCCATGCGAGTAGGACTGCGGCTGGTTCGCGAAGGACGAGCGGCGGGCTTTGTCACCGCCGGCAATACTGGCGCCGCGATGGCTACGGCCAAGATGGTGCTAGGCGCGTTGCACGGCGTGGACCGTCCTGCCTTGGCGGCGGTTTTTCCCACGGCTCCAGGTACCGCCGCGATTTTGCTCGACGTGGGCGCGAACGTGGATTGCAAGCCGCACAATCTTGAACAGTTCGCGGTCATGGGCGAGATTTATTTCCGGTCGATGTTTGGCCACACCATGCCCCGCTCTAGTTTTTCCGCCGGCAAACGGCCGCGCGTGGGATTGCTCTCCATCGGCGAAGAGGAAAACAAGGGCAACGAGTTGACGCGCAAATCGTTCCAGGTCCTAAAGCGGCTGCCTTTGAATTTTGTGGGCAACGTTGAAGGCCGCGACCTGTTTAATGGCCACGTCGAGGTCGTCGTAGCGGACGGTTTCGTGGGCAATGTTGCGCTTAAGATTTCGGAAGGAGTTGCCAATCTGGTGCGCACCGCGCTGAAGGAATCGCTGAGGGCGACGATCACCAGCCAGGTCGGCGCTATGCTGTCGCGCAGCGCATTCGCCCACTTCAAGAAGCGCATCGACCACACCGAATACGGCGGCGCACCCCTGTTGGGGTTGAAGGGTGTATGTATTATCACGCACGGCTCATCCAACGCGAACGCCATCAAGAATGCAGTGCGCGTGGCAGCGGAGTTCGCAGAGCGGCACATCAATCAGTCGATCGAGCAGGGACTGGCTGCGCTTCGGCCTGCAGTGGCGGAAGCCGTAGTCGCTCCGGTTCACTAGCTTTCCGAAAATCATGACGGAATCACGAGACGCAGCCAGCGCCGCCACGACAAAGATCGCATTCATCTTCCCCGGCCAGGGCTCGCAGGTCGTTGGCATGGGCAAGGAACTCGCCGGGAAATATCCCATCGCGCGGCAAACGTTTGAAGAAGCTGACGAAGTGCTGGGCTACAAATTGTCGCAACTGTGTTTTGAAGGCCCAGAAGACCAACTGCGTCTGACCGAGATCACTCAGCCCGCGATTCTCACGGTGTCGATCGCGGCACTCCGAGTACTTGAGGGCCGCATCCCCAAGCCAACTTTTGTAGCAGGCCACAGTCTGGGTGAGTATTCGGCGCACGTTGCGTCGGGGACGATCAGCTTTGCCGATGCTGTGCGAACCGTGCGCAATCGCGGCAAGTATATGCAGGAAGCGGTTCCCGTGGGCGTGGGAGCAATGGCGGCAATCCTAGGTATGGACTTGGAAAAAGTTGTTGCGGTTTGCCAGGAGGCGGCGCAAGACGAGGTCTGTGCCCCCGCGAACATTAATTCGCCGGAGCAGATTGTGATCTCCGGCAACACGGGGGCGGTAGAGCGCGGGGCGAAGCTGGCCGACGAGCGGGGAGCGAAACGCGCGAAGCTGCTGCCGGTGAGCGCACCCTTCCACTGTTCGCTGATGAAGCCCGCACAGGACCGTCTTGAAGGAGACTTGAACAAGCTGAAGATGCAGAAACCCGTGTATCCCGTGGTCTGCAACGTTGAGGCATCCTTGATTGGTGACGAAGTGCGAGCGCGAGACACGCTGGTCGCCCAGGTAACCGGCTCGGTGAAGTGGGAGCAGAGCATGCGTCTGCTGATCGCGCAGGGCGTGCAAACCTTCGTGGAAATCGGGCCGGGTAAGGTTCTTTGCGGCCTGATGCGGCAGATCGACCGGTCGAAGCCCTGCTCGAATGTGGGCGACGAGGCATCGCTTACCAAAACGCTGGAGCAGTTCGCAAGTTAGGCTCTAGCGGAATTCCAGATCGCAGGGCGGCGTGCTGATTGTCTTATCCGATTTATCCACGTACAACTGAGCGTGCTGCGCGCGATCGTTCACGGTCACATCAACAACTACTCCGGTTCCACCGCCCGGACAATTGCTGGCGCCGTAAATCTTATAGCTCTTGATCACACCCCATTGGCCGCCGGGTCCCCAATCCTGCCAGAATTCGTTGAAGGGATATTGCGCATGACTCTGCGCATGCTGTTTCCATCCGGGATCGGCGTAGTAGATCCCGTAGGCCGCTTCGAAATCTTGCCTCTGCAACGAAGAGAAAAACTTGCCGGCGATTCGTTCCTCCGGCCAGAAACGGTTCCACCAGCCTACGACAATCAACACCAGAACAAGAACAACTGCGGAAACAATCCGAGCTTTGTTCCTGCGCTCTTTTTCCGGATGGTATTCTTTTGCGTCCAGTAGGGTCATCGCTCTCTAGGATAACGGACGCGGCGGGTAAGTCAAAAGTTCCAGAAAAGAAATCGGGTGATCTATGATCGGATCATCGGGTGATCTTTATATGACCCGATCACCCGATCGCCAGATTACCCGATTCTTCACAGCGTGCGCTTGAACAGCGGAATCGCAATCGCGAGCGTGGCCGCGGCAAAGATCGTCAGGTACAGCATGTCACCTCCGACCGCCGTCAGAGTCGTCTCTTTCAGCAATAAGCACTTGAAACCATCCACGGCGTAAGTAAAAGGGTCGACCCTGGCGATCGCCTTCAACCACGGCGGGAAAGCCTGGATGGGATAGATTGCGCCGCTGGGAAAGAACAGCAGCGTATTCAGAATGCCAAACATCGCCCGTGGCACCAGCGGGTCATCGATGCGCACCATCAGCAGGAACATCATGGTGTTGAAGGCCAGCGATGTAAGCACAATCATCACCAGCAGTCCAAGCATAGTGACCGGATTGAAAATCGTACTCACCCCGGAAATCAGCGCCCCAATCACGCAAATGATCACGCCCGTCATCACCGCCTTGATCGCGCCCGCCAGGTTAAGCCCCAGCACCAGTTCGAGCTTGGTAATGGGCGTAACCAGATAGCCTTCATGCACTCCGCGCGCCTTGTCATCGATGTACAGCATGCCGCCGCCGATCATCACCGAGACAAACATCGCCAGCGTGAGCGAACCGGGCAGCAGGTACTTCATGTATTCGATGTAGGGGTAGAGTTCGACAATCTCGAGCGCGGTCTGTTGCAGGATGCGCGGCTCAACCGTGGGCTGATTCAGCGAGTTGGTAAGATCGGTAAGTTCCGACTCCACGGCGGAACTCATAAAATTGTCGCTATTGTCCACCACCAGCGCGACCTGAGGACGATTCTCCTCGTAAACACGCCGCGAGAACTGCGGCGGAATGATCAGGGCGCCTTCGAGCTTGCCGTTACGTACGTCCTCTACCGCCTGCTTTTCATTGTCGTAATAAACCGGTACAAACGTACGAATGTTCGCGCGCACGGAATCGAAAGCCTCGCGAATCTTCAGCGCCTGCGTGCCCCCGTCCTGGTCGACAATGGCGACCCGGGCGTCGCGAATCTTGCCCCCGAACGCGTTGCCCAAAATGATCAGCTGCACCAGGGGCATGATCATCGACGCCATCATCAGCGCCGGCGAACGGAAGAACTTGCGCATTTCGCGCTCGACAATGGCCATCATTCGATTCATGGTTGCAGCCCCGGCCGCTGCGGCATCGTAAAGGCATACGCCTTCTGCAGTTCGTCGCGCAGCTGCCTTCCCGTGTAATGCACGAAGACATCGTCTAAGGTTGTGTTCTGCACCGAAAGCGACTTCACCGCTACGCTAGCTTCCACGGCCATTTCGACGAGCTCGGTCGTGGTGCGAGAACCGCTGCCGGTGAGCACGCGGTACATGCCCGCTCCTTCATGCTGCACAGAAGTGACGTCGTCGAGCGTATGCAGGCGCTGCTCCCAGTCCGCCGGAGGATTCTCGAATTGCACTTCGATGACGTTGGCTCCCGGCACGCTGGTTTTCAGCGCCATCGGCGTATCCAGCGCCACCAGCTTGCCGTGGTCCACGATGGCGATGCGGTCGCACAGCCGATCGGCTTCGTCCATGTAATGCGTGGTGATCAGGATAGTGAGCTGCCGCTGGTTCATGATGTTGCCCAGCATCTCCCAAACAGCCACGCGCGATACCGGATCCAATCCGGTAGTAGGCTCGTCGAGAAAAAATATTTTCGGATGATGCACCAGACCGCGCGCAATCTCCAACCGCCGCCGCATGCCGCCTGAGAGCGTTTTGGTTTGCGCGTCGCGCCACTTGGTCAGATCCACCAGCCCCAGCAATTCATCGATTGAGCGCTTCCGTTCTTTCGCCGGCACGTCGTAGAGCTTGGCGTAGATGTTGAGATTCTCTTCCACCGTAAGATCGAGATCGCTGGTGAGCGCCTGCGGGATCACCCCGATCGTGCGGCGCACCGCATCCGCATCTTTTGCCACATCGTGGCCGGCAATGTGCGCGGTGCCGGCAGTGATCGGAATCAGCGTGGTCATCATGCGGATCAGCGTCGACTTTCCGGCTCCGTTCGGTCCGAGCAGTCCGAAGATCTCACCGTCCTTCACGTTGAACGAGACATCGTCGACGGCGGTAAAGTCGCCGTACTTCTTGACGATGTGGTCAACTTCTATGGCGTAGGCTGCTCCGGTGCCAGCCGGAGAAGCGCCACCATCCGACTTAGCGTTTACGTTCGCCATTATTGCTGCCCCACTGCTGCCGCGCTTTGCGGGCTGCTCTCACCCTTCAACTGCGCCGGCGAAACCAGCACCTCGGCTGTCATTCCCGGCACAAACGCTCCCTTTGGATTATCCAATCGGACTTTCAGCACGATTGTTTTGATATCCCGTTTGCGCCGGCTCACATCGCGTTGGGTCGCGAAGTCGCCTTCCACGCCTTTGAAAAACACCTTCCCGCTGGTGATCGTTCCTCCAGGCATGCGCACGCGCAGCACGTCGCCGTAGCCGATGTGGTCCGCATAAGTTTCCGGGATTGCCGCCCGGGCCCAGGTGTCGGTCAGATCGACGATGGTCACAATCGGCGCTCCGATGTTGACCACTTCTCCCTGCCTCGCCGCGCGCACCGAAACCGTGCCGGTTACAGGCGCATAAACGTTGGTGTAACCCAACCGCACTGCGGCCTGATTTTTCTGCGCGATGGCATTCTTCAGATCCGCCTCGGTCGATTGCACCGTACTCTTCGCGGCATTGGCTTGCTGGGTGCGCGCAATGGCGGAGGCCAAGTCCGCTTCCGCCGCTTTCACCAGTTCCTGCTGAGCCTGTACGGTCGCTTGCGCCGCCTGTAAGTTGGTTTCAGCCTGCACCCGATCCTGGTCCGACTGCACGCCGGCCTTGGCCAATTCAATCATGCGCCGGCTGTCGCTCGCGGTGCGATCGAGGGTAGCCTGCGCCTGCAGCAGTTGCGCTTTTGCCGACGACAGCTTGGCCTGCGCGTTGGCCACATCACTCGAAGTCGAGCCGGACGTGGATTTTTCCGTGTGCTCCATCTCGGAAACTTTATGCTGCATGCTCGCTATGTTCGCCGCTGCCGCCGCTTCCTGCGTCTGCAATTCGGAAGGATCGAGCACCGCGATCAGGTCTCCAGCCTTCACCGGTGTGCCTTCATCCACCAGCAACTTCTGGATGCGGCCTTCCACTTGCGCGCTGACGATCACCTGGTTTGAGTCAACCGTGCCAATGAGGACCAGATCTTTCGAATGGTCAGTGGAGAATCCATAGTAAATTGCGGCCATCACAAAGATGATGCCGATAAGAATGAAGAATTTGTTACGAGCACTCATTTGCGTACTCCTGACTTACGAGCTGCCGGGCTCGCGCTGGCACGGGATTGAAAAAGTGCCGCCGAAATAAAATCCAGAACCGCGGCCCGCCGCTGGGCGATGCGCCGTGGCGATAAGGGGTCGAAATGCACGATCCTTCGCATCACCGGCGCGCTGCTGAAATAAAAAACGATCATGGCGATCATCGAAGGAACGAAGTGTGCCGGGTCCACCTTGCGGAATTCGCCCTCCGCGATTCCTTTGCGCAACAGCCCCCCCACCCGCCGATAGATCGGCCGAAAATAAGTCTTGATCAGCCTGTCGATATGAACCGAGTTGCCTTCGCGCGCCCGCATCATCTCGCGCTGCATCAGCTTGGGATAGATCTGGTTTGACGCGATGAAATCGAAATACTCGCCCGCGTAGGCCATGATCTTCTCTCGCGGGGGCAAGTCGCTGTCGAGCACCCGGAAAACCTTCGCTTTCATGCCGGAAAACGCGTGGTCGAGCACTGCGCCGTAGAGCGTTTCCTTATCCTTGAAGTAGTAATAAAGCAGAGCCTTATTGACCTGCGCCTCGCGCGCGATGGCGTCGGTGCGGGCTCCCGCGATTCCCAGCTCGGCAAACTCCTTCGCAGCCGCCTGCAAAATAGCGGCGCGGCTCTCCTCCGGCTGCCCGCGGGAGCCCATACGAGGGTGGTGGCGAGCATGGAAGAGTTGACCCATGGACTAATTAACCAGTTAGTTAGATTATGGCATGGGGTTAGCGATTACGCAAGTACACGCTTCATTGACGAACTATTACCAAAGGACCACAAATCTATGAATCTCCTAATAATTTTCGCGCTATACTCGGTCCGCTGATCTTGTGCCGTGAAGCTGGCCGCGCGGGCAGGATCAGCCAGGACGTGGGGCTCTGACCTCGGACTGCCAGCCGGAAGAATTTATGAGCTTAGCCTCTTCGTCTCCCCGCCAGGTATTTGCCAGCCTCTTAATCGTGGTTCTTGCAGCAGCTGTCATTTCCACCGGTTGCGGCGCGAGCGGCAGCATGGCGAAGACACCGCCTCTGATTGGCAATACTGCGGTAACGGTCGTCGTGTCAAGCATGGCCAACGACCAGCTGGCGGAATTCGATCTCGGTTTTCAAAACATAACCTTGACCAGCCAATCGGGCAAGACGGTCCCAGTAATGTCAATGCCTACATCGGGGCCACCGCTCGGCGCTGAGTTCATGCATATCAATGGCACCGCGGAACCACTGGTGACCGCAAGCATCCCTCAGGACGTCTATACGAGCATGACTGTGACTCCTGGCGTCCTGGGCGCTCTTGTTTGCCTGGCCCTTGGGCCATCGGATGGGGAACAAGTGCTGGATACCACCACCTACAACGCAACCCCCTCGCCCGTCACCGTGAACTTACCATCGCCCCTCACTGTGACGGGTTCGAGTATGGCGCTATCGCTCGACCTGCTGGTCACACAGTCGGCAACAGTCGGGGACTGCGTGAATCCTGACGGGTTCTATGGCTATTCCCTAACTCCCACCTTCAATCTCGCTCCCCTCATCTTGTCTCCTTTGCCGACGAATGCGGCGAACGGCAAAGTAACGGGACTCGACGGCGAGATTACCGCGATCGGCTCAAGCAGCAGCGTCACGCTCTCTCTACCCGATATCGAGGGGTCGAGACCGCTTTCTGTCGGCGCCGACAGCAATACGGTGTATCAGGGCATTGGCGGCTTTTCCATGTTGGCGGTTGGTACGTTCATCGATATGGACGGGGCGATCCAATCGGATGGCTCAGTCCTGGCGACGCGCATCGCCGTGGAAGACCCATCTGCGGGTGACGTGCTTCGTGGTCCTCTGATGGGAGTGACGCCCTCGGTCTCGGCCTTATACATGCATCCTCGCCAGGAGCAGGGCAAGGATCTTCTTGGCTTCGGCGGCGGATCTTTCGATTTCAACTTTGGCAGCGCCATTTTTCAGATGTCCGGCCAACTCACGAATCTGGGGAACCTGCCGTTTGTGCCGAGCTTTAATGCTTCCAATATGGTTCCAGGCCAGGAGGTTTACGTCTCTGCTGCGGTAATGCCACCTGCTGGCTATCCCGTGGCTACCACCATGACGCTGATGCCGCAAACCATCAACGGAACCATCCTCGCGTCTTCGACCAGCGGCAGCTTTACCGACTACACAGTATCGCTCGCGTCTTATGATCTCTTCCCGATGCTGGCCGTGCAGCCCGGGCAAACCACGGTCGAGAACAATCCTAGCCAGGTCGAAGTTTACGTCGACAGCAACACGCAACTACTCAACACGCAGCCACTCTCCGTGGGCAGCACGTTGCGCTTCTATGGATTGGTGTTCAGCGATAACGGCACGCTGCGCATGGATTGCGCGCAGGTGAACGACGGCGTGGCCTTCACGGCGCAGCCGTCCGCTTCGCAGCAAGCTCACATGGAAAAAGGCACGGTGCAGCAGATCCGTCGCGACGGCTCCAACTCGCTGCAACAAACCGTCATCGTGACCACGCGCCAGCCATAGACGAGAACGGTTGGCGTGTATTCACGGCTTTAGCTCAGCCCACCCGCGATCGAAGGCACCAGCAGCACTTCATCTCCATCGCTAAAGATGTACCCAGGTCCGCCCAGGAAGCGGATGTCTTCCTCATTCACGTAAATGTTGAGGAAGCGGCGCACCTGTCCCGCTTCGTCGCGCAGGTGGGGCTTCAGCTCCGGAAACTTTTCATCGAGGACAGAGAACAGCTCTCCCAGGCTCGTAGCAGCGCAAGCGACAGAGCTTACACCCGCGGTGTGCCGCCGCAGTGCGGTGGGAATTTGCACAGTGATCGCCATCTTTCTGCTCCGTTCTTTTACGCTCCCACGGTGGCCGCCGCTTCCTTCGCGACCTCAACGGTGTCCAACGTTTCGTGCAGATACTTCTCGAACTCGGCCAGCTTCGGCGCGATCGGCCTCTCAACTTCGTAAACGCCGGCCAGCACATCGGTCGTCTTCAAGCCGTTTCCGGTAATGCACAGCACCGTCGTTTCCTCGGGCAGGATGCGGTCCTGGCGATAGAGTTTGCCGGCGCAGCCCACGGTCACGCCGCCGGCCGTTTCGGTGAAGATGCCTTCAGTTTCCGCCAGCAGCCGGATCGAATCGATCACCTCGGGATCGCTCACGTCTTCGCTCCATCCGCCGCTATGCTTGATGGTCTTGATGGCGTAGTGACCATCGGCGGGATTGCCGATAGCAAGCGAACGCGCAATGGTCGCCGGTTTCTGCGGCTCGATCTCCGCGCTGCCGGTTTTCACCGCGGTCGAAATCGGAGAACACCCGGTAGCCTGCGCACCGAAAAACTTCACCGGCTTCTCCTCGACCAACCCGAGCCTGCTCAGTTCGTCGAACGCCTTCTTGATTTTCACAATCAACGAGCCGCCGGCCATCGGGCAAACCACGTTGTCCGGCAAACGCCAGCCCAACTGCTCCGCGATTTCGAAGCCCACAGTCTTTGACCCCTCGGCATAGTAGGGCCGCAGGTTCACGTTGACAAAGCCCCAGCGCCGCTCTTCGGCGATCTGCGAGCACAGGCGGTTCACCTGATCGTAGTTGCCCGCGATGCGCACCACGTTCGCGCCGAAAACTTGCGTACCGAGAATCTTTGCGGGTTCGAGGTCGGACGGGATAAAGATCCAGGCCTTCAGACCGAGCCGTGCGGCATGCGCGGCCACGGCATTGGCCAGGTTTCCGGTGGAAGAGCACGCGACCGTGTCATAGCCGAAGGCGACTGCCTGCGCCAGAGCCACACCCACCACGCGGTCCTTGAAGCTCAGCGTAGGCAGGCACACGGCATCATTCTTGAGGTACAGATTCTGCGCGGCAGCCTTCGCATCGCTCCTTGTGCCGACCAATCGCGATGCCAGACGCGGCGACTGAAAGAGCGGCGTGAACCCGACCGGGAGCCGGGGCTCGAACCCAGCCGGCAGCGGAAGCAATTCGGCATAACGCCACATGTTGGGCGGCCGCTGCGCGATGCGCTCGCGGCTAAATGCTCCCCCTGCGATCGAACCTTGGATTGCGTCGTAATCGTAAGTGATTTCGAGAGGAGAGAAACACTCGTCGCAGATGGAGCGGGGCTGGTTTCCCCAGCTTCGACCGCATTCCCGGCAGCGCAGTTCGTAGTTAGCGTCGTAATTCGACATCGGGCTACTCGCTTTCTAGTCGCAGCGAATAGCTGGGGACGAGCCGGGAAAAAGCGCCCTAAAATACAAAGGCCTCTTTTTCCAGGAAATAGGGAAAAGAGGTCGGAATGCAAATAAAAATGAAGCTCGCATCCGAATCTCATGTTCCCCGTTTCCGGGCGGGAGTTGGCACCTGGCGGTCGAGATATATGATCCCGATCCGGTTGCCGTGGCGTCACAGGGCTCGTCCCTCAGCCACTCTGCATGAAATTCCGGTTTGCCCCGAAGGGCAAACTTGTCCCTACCATCCTACACGGCAGGGAGGGGTTCGTCAACAGGGAGTTGCGTCACCCGCGTTTCGAGCGGCGGATGACCCCCGACCCGTTGTCATTCCGACGCGCGAGCGAAGCGAGACAGGAGGAATCCGCTGTTCGTCGGGAAGCACCGCTAACCGTGAGTCCCGTCCCGAACACGGAAGCTAAGCCCCGCAGGGCCGACGGTACTGCACGCGCCAAGTGTGTGGGAACCCTTGGCAAGCTCAGGATAAATTCCGGTCGTTGCCGGCATAAATAAAGGTCACGTTGTGAAGCAGCGTGGCCTTTTCCGTTTTGGAATGGATGTCTGCGATAGGCGATCCTAAATTCGGATTTGGAGAACTTAGAAGGAGGTCACCGGGCTATATTAGGCCCTGCGGGAAAATACACGGCGAATTGCTCGACCGGACCTATGAGTCGCGCCGGCCAAAGGGGATGAAAATGTGCATCGTCTGCGAACGCGAGCTATGGGGCGAACACCGGTCCCTCGAGATTGAGTTCTTCACGCCCTGCAAGACATGCAATAAGTTCCCTGGGGCCAGCTCCGAGGGAACCTGCTATCACTGTTTCGCTGTGGGCAACATGATTGACGAGTGCCCCGGGTGCGCAGGCAAGCCATGGAGTGAAGAATTCCTCGATGCCAAGGACGAAATCGAAGGCCCAGACAAGCGGCTGGCCCCGTTTTAGCGTCGGAAGCATAGATGGTTCTTGGTCTACAGCAACGGCCAAGTCTGCGGCCTCATGTTCGGCTCGTCGTGGAAGCGGTCAATGCTGCCCTACCCGGCAGCTACACAGAAATCGACCCACCTCTGGAGCCTGGAAGCGGCCGTCCGGAACACGGAAGCTAAGCATCGCGGCGGGATTCCACACCGACGATTTCCACACCACCCGCATGTTCACCTAACCTTTACTAGCTTCTAGAAATATTAAATACTGGCTTCATAGCTCACAACAAAGTGACACATTCCAGTCTGCCAACCCGTTGCGGCTCAAGATTTTGCCCGTAACTGATTGCAACGTGGAGATTAACTCGCAAAATCCCGCTAAACTGCTGATTCCAACAGACCGAGGGAGGGAGGGGTATACCATCACTATGGCCCGTTTGCCCAACCAATGTATGCACTTCATGGTGGATGGGGCCCACTGCGGATCGCCCGCCATGCGCCACCACCGCTACTGCTATCACCACAAACGCCAGCGCGAACAGCTCCTCGCAGTCAACGCCGAACGGGCGCGCGACAGCCGCAACCCCCCGTTCACTCTGCCTCTTCTCGAGGATGCCAGCTCCATTCAGTTCTCTCTCACCCAAGTCATGCGCCTGCTGGCCGCCGGACAGATCGAGCGCGAAACCGCCAGCCTGATGCTCTACTCCCTGCAAATCGCCACCACCAACCTTCACAACACCACCCTGGACAGCTTGCCTTGAGTGCAACTGCGGCAACCAGGTGGCACCCTGCATCCAGATGTGATCGCGAACCAAGGACGCGCCAGTTGTTCCGATCGCCGTTCATCGGTACACTCTTCATTCGCGAGGTGAGCATGGAGAAACTGGGATCACGTTTTGGCGTTCGGACAAAAAGCTCATGGTCAGGAATTTTCTGGGTTCGTAACGAAGTTGTTCTCGCCCTTATTTTCGGCGCTCTATTATTCATCAACCGCTCCTCCGCGCAGACCGCCGCATCCCCCGGCCTGCCCAGCGAAACTCCCTCTACATTCAACCTCGTCACCTCCAGTTTCGACTACGTCAAGCGCGATGTGATGATTCCCATGCGCGACGGGGTGAAGCTGCACACCGTCATCATTCTCCCGCAAGGCGTAAAGGGCGCGCCAATCCTCCTCACTCGAACGCCGTACAGCGCCTCGGCGCTAACCAGCCACGCCGAAAGCTCTCACCTTGGCCCCATCCTGAACGGCTATGACAATGCGACCGAAGTCATCGTCGAAGGCGGCTACATTCGCGTGGTGCAGGACGTGCGCGGCAAATACGGCTCCGAAGGCGAGTACGTGATGAACCGCCCGCTGCACGGCCCGCTGAATCCTACGCCGGTCGATCACGCCACCGACACGTACGACACCATCGACTGGCTGGTAAAGAACGTTCCCGAGAGCAACGGCAAAGTCGGCATCCTCGGCATATCCTATGACGGATTCACCACGTTGATGGCGCTCGTCAATCCGCATCCTGCCTTGAAAGTTGCGGTGCCGATGAATCCCATGGTCGATGGCTGGATGGGCGACGACTGGTTTCACAACGGTGCATTCCGCCAACAGAATATGGGCTACATCTATGACCAGGAAGCGACGCGCGCGAACGACATTACCTGGTGGACCAATCACTTTGACGACTATGACGTTTTCATGGAAGCGGGCTCGGCGGGCGAGCTGGGACGCCGCCACGGGCTGGAACAAGTCGGCTTCTGGAGAAAGATGCTGGAGCACCCCAGCTACGACGAATGGTGGCAGGACCAGGCGATGGATCGCATTCTCGCGGCGCAACCGCTGACGGTGCCAACCATGCTCGTGGCCAGCCTGTGGGATCAGGAAGATATCTACGGCGCTCCGGCGGTCTACAAGGCGCTGAAAGCAAAAGACACCAGCAACGACAAATTGTTTCTCGTACTCGGCCCCTGGCACCACGGGCAGGAGATCGGAGATGCCAGCTCACTCGGCCCAATAAAATTTAACAGCGACACCGGACTCTACTTCCGCGAAGAAATTCTGCGGCCGTTTCTGGATCGATATCTGAAAGACGGAAATCCTAAAGACGCCGCGCCGAGAACCGATGTCGCACCCGTCACCGCCTTTGAAACCGGAACCAACACGTGGCGTCGCCTGCCCGCGTGGCCGGCGGGCTGCGCCAGCGGTTGCACAATTCAACCCACGCCGCTCTATCTCACGGCCGGTCTAAAGCTGAGCTTGGCCGCGCCCAAGCCGGGCGATTCGCCGTTCGATGAATATGTTTCCGATCCCGCCAAGCCCGTTCCCTTCCGCGCGCGCCCGATTCAGCCCATGGGCTACAGTGACGGACTCACCTGGTCGCAATGGCTGGTCGATGATCAGCGCGAAGCCTCCGGACGGCCCGATGTCCTGGTGTTCACTTCCGACGTGTTGACTGCACCCATGAAGATCAGCGGACAACCTGTGGCTAATCTGCTGGCCTCCACCAGCGGCACCGACTCGGATTGGGTGGTGAAGTTGATCGATGTTTATCCCGACGAAGTCGCGAGCGATTCCAAGATGGGTGGGTATCAGCTGATGATCTCCGCCGATATCTTCCGCGGCCGCTACCGAGAGAGTCTGCAAACGGCCAAAGCCATCGTCGCGGACCAGCCCCTGCTCTACCGCTTCAATCTTCCAACGGCAAACCATGTGTTTCTGCCCGGCCACCGCGTCATGGTGCAGATTCAATCGAGCTGGTTCCCGCTATACGACCGTAATCCGCAAAACTTCGTTCCTAATATCTTCTGGGCGAAGCCGGAGGATTATCGCAAAGCCACGCAACGCGTGTATCACGCGCCGGGCACAGCAAGCTTCATCGAGTTGCCGATGGTTGCGAGGCCGTAAGGCCAGGATGGATTCTGAGGGGCCTCGAAGATCAAGCTACTTTCGACGGTCGCGGAGCGCCATTTCCCGCGCCAGTTCTCTGGAAGTATTCTTCAGTCGCTGTGCCAGGATCAGAGCCAGCGAGAGATAGAAGCGGGAGGCCAGCCTGGGGAAGGCCTCAAACATCTCCCGCAGCTCCCGCGCGTTGATTTCATCGACTTCGACTTCTGTATCCTTGGCAACCACCGCGGCCGTAGCCCGGCCTTTTTCCAGGAAAGCAATATCGCCGCAGATGTCATCTGCCCCGAGCGACGCAACAATCGCTCGGGAATTCGTTCCGGCCAACTCCACAGATGCTTCGCCGCGGCGGATGATGAAAATGCTCTCCGACAGAGCGCCCTGCCGGATGATCTCCTCGCCCAGCTTAAAAGTACGCCGCACGGATTTGGCCTTGATCAAAGTCCAATCGTTGGCGCTGAGATACTGTAGGCGATTACCGGCCATGGTTATGACGTCGGCGAAGAGTGCCCTTTCATCTTACCGCGAGCACCATCTACCGGCTGTACTGATTCCTCCTCTTATCCCCGTGCCGCTCCAGGCCCAACTGGATCAGCCTGTCGATAAGGTCGGCATAGTCCAATCCCGAGGCTGCCCACAGCTTGGGATACATGCTGATCGCCGTAAATCCCGGCATAGTGTTGATCTCGTTCAGATAGATCTTTCGCGCACCGCGCGAACCGGGCTGCATCAGAAAATCAACGCGTGCTAGTCCGGAACAGTCCACCGCTTTGAAAGACCGCACCGCCAGCTCTTGAACGGTTCTTGTTTCAGCCTTTGTGAGCTTCGCAGGAATAATCAGCTCCGAACCTTCGTCGAGATACTTGGCGTTGTAGTCGTAAAACTCCTTCACCGGAACAATTTCGCCCGGGATCGAGGCGACTGGAGCGTCGTTGCCCAGCACCGAGCATTCGATCTCGCGAGCTTTATTTTTCTTGCCGCCCACGCCCTGCTCGATGACAATTTTGCGGTCGAATTTCGCCGCTTCCTCAATCGCGGGACCGAGTTCTTTGCGGTCGTGCACCTTGCTGATCCCAACCGACGATCCCAGGTTCGCTGGCTTCACAAATACTGGATATTTCAGTTTGCTCTCCACGAACTTCTGCACTTTCTTCGGCTCCTGCTCCCAGCCGCTGCGCAGAATGGTGACGTGCATCACGATCGGAAGCCCCGCTGCGATGAACAACGACTTCATAATGTCTTTGTCCATGCCCGCCGCCGAGCCCAGCACGCCCGCGCCCACGTAGGCAATGTCAGCTAACTCAAGCAGCCCCTGTATCGTTCCATCTTCACCGAACGTGCCATGCAGCACAGGAAAGATTACGTCGACGTTGATGGCGCGATCGCTCGCGCGCCGGGTAAGAGCTGCATCCGTCCGAAACGGAATGAGACCGCTTTGCCGGTGCACCGGCTCGGGAGGCACCACCACCGATTCTCCTCGTGCCAAAACCGCCGCGGCTGGGGTGGTTTCAGGATCGCCGGCACGCAGGTGCCGCGGCTCAAGGATCAGTTTGCCCTGCAGTAGATTCTCGGCGTCACCGGCAGTCAGCCAGCGGCCGTCTTTGGTGATGCCGATGGGCACCACCTCGTACTTGTCCTTATCGATTGCGCTGAGAACCGATGCCGCCGAGAGCAGCGAGACTTCATGCTCCCCGCTGCGCCCGCCGAACAGAATTCCGACTCGAAGTTTTTTCATGACCTTCTTGTGATTACAGAATCTTTTTTCCAAACGCCGACAGCGCCAACTCCACCGCCAGGTCAGCGGTGCGATTGTGTTCGTCGATCACGGGATTAACTTCCACGATCTCAAAGCTCAGCATGCGCCCATGGTCGGCAATGATTTCCATGGCCAGATGCGCTTCGCGATAAGTCGCGCCGCCGCGCACCGGAGTGCCCACGCCGGGCGCGTCCTCGGGATCGATCCAGTCCATGTCGAGCGAAATATGATAGCCGGCGGTGCCGCGTCCCGCCATGCGCAGGGCTTCTTCCATCACGGTTCTCATGCCGCGCTCGTCGATGTCGCGCATGGTGAAAACGCCGATGCCAGCGCGACGCACATTTTCCTTTTCCACCGCGTCAATGTCACGCACGCCCACCAGCACGCAGTTTTCCGGCTTTACTTTGGGAGAAAAGTCAAAGATGTTCGACAGTTCCGCCGGACCGAGCCCCATCAGCGCGGCCAGCGGCATCCCATGCACGTTGCCGCTCGGAGAACTCTCGGGCGTGTTGATGTCAGTGTGCGCGTCAATCCAGATCAGCCCGATCCGCTGATTCTGGCGGCGATAAAATTCCGCCACGCCCGACACCGTGCCTGCCGCCATCGAGTGATCTCCGCCCAGAGCCAATGGAATTTTCCCGGCTTCGATCGTTTTGACCACCAGTTCCGCATGCTTGGTGCACGTTGCCGTGATTTCCTTCAAATACTTGGCGTGCGTGTCTCCCTCTTTTTTCTGCTCTGGGATGGCCACGGCCACGTTGCCGCCATCTTCCACCTCGTGCCCTAACGCTTCCAGCCGCGCTTCGAGCCCAGCCACTCGAACCGCAGACGGGCCCATGTCGACGCCGCGGCGGGACTGCCCAAGGTCCAGCGGCACTCCGATCACGCGAATTTTCTTGGGAGTAATATTGGTGGCGCTGAATGTTGTCATCAAAGCCTGCAAGACTCGATAAGGGTTCCGATTTTGAAAATTACCCGATTACGAGATTACTCAATTACCAAATCTTTCCAGCTTCTCAAACGTCTCCCCGAACTTCTCTAGCGGATTCACCTTCGGGTCTTCCGCCAGTTCCAGCATCAGGGGCGGAACTTGCGGCGCCGAGCGCAACAGTTCCATCGCCTCTTTCCAGTCAATGGTTCCT
>Ga0302179_10000486_pt1 | contig 26226 bp, 24 predicted proteins | sample I_Palsa_E3_1_FD_198788 | JGI IMG/M metagenome (GOLD analysis project Ga0302179, IMG submission 198788) | Peat permafrost microbial communities from Stordalen Mire near Abisko, Sweden - I_Palsa_E3_1 | ecosystem: Environmental > Terrestrial > Soil > Palsa > Peat permafrost | place: Sweden...
TGGAAATTAGTTTCCGTCTGACGGTGTAGAGTTCTCGCTCTTCTATCTTGTGAGCGCCGTCGTGACGGTCGACTGGATCGTAATTTGCGATTTCCCGAATCCGATCAAGCCACGCTCTTCCTCGCCACCCCCGGTTCGTAGCCAGTGCGAGTCGGAGGCTGGACTTTGGGTGGAATTTCCCGGGCCTTCGCACGTCGGTTCGCGGCAATTTTGGCAGTGAGCAGCAGAGCTGACAGGCTTGCGAGGATTATAACGACTGCCTTCCAGCCTCGTATCATCGGCTCGTTTCCCATGACGGTAAGGGCGCAGAAGACACACAAGAGGTGCACACAAAACACCGCGAGCGAGGCCTGGCCCAGCATCACCAGTGGCCTGATCGCCAAGGGCTTGAGAAGCGAACGAAATCTGATGGCCAAGACTGCGATGGCGGTGAAATCGATGATCCTGGCTATCCCAAAATCCCACTTATCGAAGAGCAAAGCGAACTTCCCGAATGTGAGATTCTCGGCTACTTGTGCGTAGCGCAGCAGCAGGAAAAAACCCGCAACCGTCGCCGCCGGTATCGTCACTTTCTTCACCCAGTCGAGACGTAAATCGTCCTTGGCCCAGCGTACGCCCAGCCACAACCCGACCACCCACCATAACTGCCACGCCCAGAGATCGAACGCGCCCATCTCGTTCAAAGGGATTTGCAGTCCGAAAACGCGAGCCTGCACGTGATACGCGAAACTCCGGAGTCCGAATTGCGCGAGCAACCAGACCATGAAGCCTCCGGAGAGGACGTACTTCCATCCAAATCGCTCGCCAAGAACGATTGCGCAAGGACTCAGGGCAAGGAGGATGATGTAAATCGGCAGGATATCCAGCAGCGGCGGCCGGTAGACCATCAATGCAGCATCGACGAAAGCATGTGTGCGACCCGCGGAAAAGTAGAAGTCGAGAAGATTATGCACTGCCGGCCGGGTGCCGTGCGCCGCAATCGGCGCTTCGATCACGAAAGCAAACGCCAGCAGCAACAGTTGGTAGCAGTACAGCTTTCCCGTCCGCAACCATAACTTCCGCCACATCGCACTGTAGCCGTCACGCTCCGCGATGCGGAAATAAATGCGGCCTGTAAAAAGAGCGGAAAGAAAGATGAAGCCTTCGGTTGCGGCAACAAACCCCACCGGCTGGTTGACGTACGTGCTGAGGATTGTCGGCAGATGAGTGCATGTGATCCACACCAGCATCAAGCCGCGAAGGGCATCGAGTTCTTCTATTCGCTGTGGCATCGCCGGTGATCACTTGTTTGCAAACCGAGCCGCGTCTCCGCTGTACTTCTCCAAACCATGGGACTCTACGTATTGCCTGGCCAGCGGATCTTGCCTCAAATATGCATCCCAGAACGCCAGCGTTTCTAGTTTCGCGCACTGAAATACCTCGACCCGATGCCCGCCGCCACCCGAAAAAGGAGCGGCGAAACCCATGTGCGTTCCACCCTTCAGTTCCACCTCATATTTGTTGCCCGCTGGCGCCTTTTCGAAGGCCTCACTTCGCCAGACCGGCTCCTGGCCAAATGGCCCGAAATCGCGCGAACCGTACATAAGCAGCATCGGCAGGCGAAGGGTGTCCCACGAGTGCGCGTTCAGACCCATGATGCCTTCCCCTTGAGGCGATAACATCACCACCGCAGAGACCCGCTTGTCTGCAAAACTCTGCGGCTGAGATTTTCCTGACAGGAAAATAGTCGTGCCCGCGATCAGACTAGCCGTGTAAGCGCCAAACGAGTGTCCACCCACGCCGATATGCCGTAGATCGAGTTTGCCCCTGAGTTGCGGAGCGAAGTCTTCGACATGCACAAGCGAATCGATGATGAAAGAAACGTCTTTCGGGCGGTTCTCCCATGCATGCGGATCGCTGAGCGCCTCGCGCAAGCTGCCGCGAAAACCGGAATCGGCGACAGAATCGGCGTGAGAAGGATGAATGCTTACATATCCGCAACTGGCCCAGAATTCACCAAAGGCCGAGTAATTCTCTTTCGACGCCAACGCACCGTGGGAGAAAATGATGACCGGAAACGGCCCCGCACCATCGGGATAATAAATCTTGATTGGAATGTCTTTATTGCGCGCGGAATCATGCAGCGCAACAACCTCGACCGTAATCACTTTATACGGCCCGGAAGCGGGCGAGTATTGGCCCCAAGCTGTACACGACAGAAGGCAAACAAAAATCACGGAAACCGCCACCACCCAATTCGGTTGCTTTTGCCCCAAACCAGGATTCCCTCCAATTTCTCGTAACTGATTCACCACAAACTTAGATGTTGATCGACGCGGCGGCGGTTTCATAGAAAACGGTAAAGAGATCCTTAGTGAACCGAACTGCCTATTCCTGTGGCTTCGTGCAGGAGAAATTCGGGAAAAGTACTTGCGGAAAAGGCATACTTGCTGATTATAGTCAGAAAAATGGCCGATCGCGGAATCGAGGTCCTCTTCTACGAGGAGCCCTTGATCGGTATCTCAGGAATGGCGCTGGGTCGATTCCCGGCTAGTTGTCGAGGTGGTGGTTTCGAATCGGCACCCCATCCTCCGGAGCCCAACGAGAGAAATTATACGGGCTGCATTGACAAAGTGTTTCTCGCGATCACCAACCCGCTTGCCGCATCCGCTCAAGGATGAGCGCGCTGTAGTTGTTCATTCGCTCGGGCCGTCTCTTCAGGGGAGCGGGCAGAATCGCGGCGAGCCGTGCGGCCTGTTCCCGGCCGATACTCCGAGCCGCGGTGCCCTCGTAGTAACGACACGCCGACTCTGCACCATAAATACCAGGGCCCCATTCGACCACGTTGAGGTAGATCTCCAGAATACGCCGCTTGCCGAGGACAATTTCAGCCACCGGAACGAGTGTGAACTCCGCACCCTTGCGAAGGACAGAGCGGCCCGTTCCGAAAACCAGGTTCTTTAGCAGTTGCTGAGTAATGGTGGAAGCTCCGCGAGTGCGACCGCCTTCCAAATCGTCTTCGGCAGCGATATGGATCTCGTGCCAATCGAACCCATGGTGCTCGTAGAAGCGCGCGTCCTCCGCGGCAATAACCGCGTGTTGGAGGTCGGGCGAGATTTGGCTGAGCGGAACGAACTTGTAGCGTTCGTGATACGGAGTGTGGTGAATCCAGGCCTGCAAGCGGCGCTGTATGTGCACCGCGGTTGACGGTGGGTCGATCCAACGTACGGCAAGAAGGATGAGCGCGGGAAGCGACCAAACCAGCACCGCACTGATGACAAGCCACCAGACAAAAGACCAGGGAAAACCCTTGCGAAGCGGGCCCTTGGGGTGTCTGTCTGGCTTTTCAGTCACATTTGAGAGTAGTAGCCTGGGCTGGATCGCCGCTTACGGCTGACCTTGCGCGACCACGGAGCGCTCGGGTCCGCTCAATGGCGAGCCAACGTACGCCTGAGAATATGCGGTATCGGAGATTCTCAGGCTTTTTTGAGCAAACGACTGAGCGCGACCAAAATTACCGCGCCAACAAACGCTACAAGGATGGCTCCAATTATCCCGCCTCGCGGCCAAATTCCTAAGGTTCCAAAGAGCCAACCACCGACAATGCCTCCCACAATGCCGAGTACGATGTCCACGAGAACGCCGTAGCCACCGCCCTTCATTACCTGACCTGCGAGCCAGCCCGCAATAAGCCCGACGACAATCCAAGTGAGTAATCCCATAGCAATCTCCCAGTGCAGCTTACTTTTTCGCAGCTCTGACCCTTGCCCAGCGTGCCTTTTGAGCAGCAGCCATGCGTCTGCGAGCAATGAGTGATACTTTGGGCCGTGGGAGCACGCCGCTGCTTCCTGAGACTTTACCCGCTGCCTTTCCCGCTCTGATCTTCGCCCAGCGTGCGCGTGTGGCCGCCGCTATTCTTGCCCTGCCAGCCGCCGACATTTGGCGCTTCGGTCGTACCGTGGTGTCGTCTGCTGACTTTTGTACCCGTACATTGCTTTCACCCAACAGCGCCAGAACTCGCTGCAATCGGTCAATCTCGGCCCGAACTTCCTGAATGATGCCCTCTATGCTCAACCTGATCTCCTGTCGCAGTTGCGACTGAGAAGAATAGCACGGCGTAGGGCTGAAATCCCCTGACGTCGGGGTGATTGCGGGGTAATTGGCCCTTCGTGCTGCAGCTAACCATCGGTTGCGGCATCTCATGTACTGGTGGAACTAAATACAAAACTCGCGCAAAGTGATGAAGGAACGCGGCTGTTTGCACTTTATGAGGCGTTCAGTGCCAAAGAAATTGCTCTGACCTGTCAATTATTGTACCCGGCGAGCCGTTTACCGCACGAGACATACCTGAAACTCCAGGATGCTCTCCGGATCATACGGACGGAATGCAACGACTACAGGCTTGCCGTAGGCGCACATCGTAAAAAGATGCTCGAACTCGCAGTGCATTGACATGTCTCGTTATTTAGATCTTGGCTAACCACCATCAGAGTGCAGGCTAGTCATCGACAGTTGCGTGTTGGCTTGCCATGTCGAGGATTTTGAAGGCACTGGTGAAACAATCTGTCATATTGTCAAAAGCATCGTGGGCAGGGGCGCTCCTGAGTTGTTTAAAGGCTTTACCGAAAGTCGGGATCGGCAATGAGCCTTCATTACACGACACTAGCAGGTAGTGGCTACCCGGATTTGAAAGCGCCGCGGCCAACAGCGCCTTGCTGCCTCTGAGCGGGCAAAGCTCACGGCCGACCTCCGCGGCGAGGCGTTCCTGGAAGAGCGCTCCAATGCGCAAGTTTTGGCTGTCTTTCCGGGAGAAACTATATTCAGAAAAGGCGATTGGCCAGTGTGGCGTTCGCATGCCACAGGGCATGGGCCCACGTCCCAATCATCAATTTGTTGAGTGGTGCTTCCTTCCCTTGACCCACTCGTGTCCGTCAAGCCTCCGCCTCTAATAGAACTCTATGTGTTGCAACAGCCAGTGGTCCCCGCACGCCGAAAAAAGAGAGAGTGAAGACGGCGTGATTGGGGGTCTTCGTTTCTCTGGCCGCTACGGCCGCGGTTCCCGATTGTGAAGGGTTACAGCACGAATCGGCCCAACCAATTCTCAATTCTGTGTTGCGGTGACGACTTAATCGGGAGAGGTAGCCTTGGGCGTAAGCCGAAATATGGCGGAGGGAGTGGGATTCAATGAGGTTCCGAGGACAACCAAGATTGCGCGTCGATTTCGGGTTTTCTATAGAGGCGTGGACCGATGACGCGTTGCAATGTCAGTCCCGCGCGCGAATGCACTCCGCATCCGCACGGTCGAATTTTTCGTTACCTTCGTGCGTCCAAGAAGGGCGACGATGAGCATTTTTGAACAGATCTCAGTAAGGAGAGAAGTAACACTAGCTGGGAAGTTATGCTGCACCTCTCAGAGCCCCGTTTCAACACAGATCTGTCGGTTCGCGTGTTTGGCATCGACGCGGACAGTCGTCCATTCTCAGAAAATTCTCAACTCAGGAACATTAGTGATCACGGCGCAAAACTTCAGGGTACTGTCATACAACTAAGGCCCGGAGACATCATTGGCGTTAAGCTCCACGGCAAAAAGGCCCGCTGCAAGGTCGTATGGGCGATACACCTTGAACCTGTCGATCGGAACGAAGCAGGAGTGCGAGTGCTAGAAGGCGAGCTCTCCCCGTGGCAAGAGGAGAGGAAGAAACAGCAGGCTATCGCGTCACCTATTTCTCGGATCCCCCCGGCCAAGACAGACAAGAGGAAGTTCGTGCGGCAATCGATTCCGTTTCCGATTGAGATTCGAGGCTGTGGCGATGTCAGACTCCACCTCAGGACACACGCGGTAGACATGACCGGCAACGGCTGTTACGTCGAGACCATAGAACCGCTTCCGAAAGGGACGAAATTGAGTATCGGCATCTCGCTGGGTTCCGACCTGCTTCTTACGACTGCGATTGTAAGAACCAGCACCGGCGGAGTGGGTATGGGCATCGAGTTCACCGGTATCGATGAAGCAACTCAGAAACGGCTGCAGCAGCACCTGGAGGGCATGGTGATCGGGGGCATAGTTCGTACCGGCAAAGTCAAGCTCGCAGCGCTGAAACACAAAGCTTAGGAAAATCGGAAATTGATCTGAGGACCATGACCAGATTAGATCGTAAGACACAATTCGCGTTCGGTTGTGCCTAGACCTCGCCCCTCGTGGGCGTGATCTCCTACCGCGGGACGATACCCAGCAGGAATGGTCTACGCTCGGCGCTTTGACGTTGGATAACCGCCTGTAGCAGAGCCGGCTTCCGCATCTCTCCAGGCTGATCGCTGCGAAACTTCAGTTCGCGGAACTCGTGATCGGTCTGCGCCGGGCGGGCGGTGCTGAGGCGGCAATCGAAGCAGTTCAAACCGAACCGAGCCAACCCAACGGGGATGAACTTCAAATGCTGATTGCCAACGCGGAGAACGAAGAGCGGCGCTTGATGGTGCAGCGCATCGCGCACACGAAGGAGCAATTTGAAGGAGACCAGAGACTTTCCTGATCCTGGGAACTGTTCTAGGTATGTTGATCGTAATTGTCGCGGGCTGGAGCACTCAGCGAGACCAGTCCGCACGCGGCCTTGCGGGGGAAACACTTTGCGAGAGTGCAGAGCGCTTCCGCGACATGACGAGTGACATTTCTCAGCAGGCCTGGATGGCCGACGAGAAAGGCGACATCTTCTGGTAAAACGATCGCTGGTTTAGTTACGCCGGCACCTTTGAGCAGATGGCTCGCAAGGTGGCAAAAACAGCATCAGCCCGAGCACGTCCAGCGGGTAGTGGACAAGATCAGCCGTTGTTTCCAGACGGGAAGAGATCTGGGAAGACACCTTTCTACTGAGTGGCCGGGATGGCATCTACCGTTTGTTACTCTCGCGCGCAGTTCCGATCCGCGATAGGAAGCTAGAGGGCACTCACAGAGTCCTGTCGCAGCTGAAGGGAGTATTCATGCTTGCCAAAACTTTCCTCAAAATGCCCAACGGGTTGCACGATAAAATGCGACGCAGAAAACGGTCAACCTAGTCATCGGGTGGATTGTTGTAAATTGGCCCCCAAGACGAACCCTCGCCGTGTCATTTTGCCCCAGACCTTCTTCTTTCGCACAACATCGAGTATGCCTCGGAATCTCCACAGGGCGTTAACCTGACGGTAGCCAATATTCTCCAGGAAGGCAGCTAGGATCAATGAGGCGAGGTCCAGTGGATGAGCGTAACGCCGAGTTGTGAATTCCTCCAGCAGAACGGCGCTGATGGAGATCATAGTTCCAAACAGCACTGACCCGATGAAAAACAACATTGCGCTGGTAGACGAAATGAAGCCGAACAATAAGCCGACGACCGTGATGACGTAGCCCGTCAGGTTTGGTATCGGGGCAAGGATTTCAAGCAACAGCAAATAGGGCATCCCAAAGCAGCCGACTATTCCGAACTTCGGATTGAAGAGCATGCCACGATGCTTCCACATGCTCTCAACCCCACCGCGCTGCCAGCGCCTTCGCTGCACTCTGAGATTTTTTAGGGAATCCGGAACCTCGGTCCAGCAAACCGGGGTCGGCACGAAGACAATTTTGTAGTCGCGCTTTTTCTCGCGGCTAATCCGATGAAGCCGGATTACGAGTTCGAGATCCTCAGCAAGACTGCCCAGCTCAAATCCACCGGCTTCGATGAGGCTGTCCCGCCGGAACAACCCAAATGCACCAGAAATGAGCAGCAGCGAATTCATATAGCTGAGAGCGACGCGACCTCCAAGAAAAGCCCGCAAATATTCGACTACTTGGAACTTCACCAACATTTTGCGCGGAGCTCCAACTTTGGTTACGGCTCCTTGTTCGACCGTGGATCCGTTGACTACCCGAATAATTCCACCAACGGCGATGGTGCTTTCGTCTTCGAGAAAGGGCCGCACCACCAAGAGCAGCGAATTGCTTTCCAGCAAAGAATCCGCGTCCACCGCGGCGACCAGCGGTGTGCACGCATAGTTAATCGCCGCATTGAGGCTGTCGGATTTACCGCCATTGTCTTTGTCGATGACCAGCAGCTTGAGATCTTGAGATTCATACACCGCCTTCACCGGGGCTGTCGCAAAATCGTGAAGCGGCTGCCGGGCAGACTTGTAGAGGTGAAACTCCTCAATCAAGAGTTGCAGTGTCCGGTCGGTCGAAGCATCGTTGACAATGATCACCTCGTGCTCCGGATACTCCAACTGCAGCATAGATCGCGTGCTTTGCACAATGCTGAGCTCCTCGTTGTGAGCAGGAGCAATGATGGAAATGGCTGGCATCAGCCGCGACTTGAATAGAGGATCACGTTCCACGGATCCCTCCGTCGTTCGCTGTGCGCGCAACACGAAAAAGCCGAGAGACATCAGCACAAAGTAGTTAAAATTGCTGACAAACGCATAGACGGTGATGACGTCCAACACGATGTTTATGACGTGATAAAAACCAGACACGGCTTATCCTCTTTCGGCCACCAGCGATTGTTCCAGAGCCTGAAGTGCGTAATTCGGACGCGAGCTCGACAAAATCTCGCTTTCCAGCAAGTCTCTGCCGTTTGGGCCGAGCCTGGCCAGCGCTTGCGCTGCCGCCAGCGCAGAGACCGGTCCATCCTTCCGCATTTGGTTTATGAGCAGCGGTATCGAGGCTGAAATGCCTATGTCCGCCGCAGCCTTCGCGGCGGGGGCACGGACACGTTCATCCGGGAACTCCAGCAAATCGACCACTTCTTGAGCAGCCTCTTGCTCGGTTTCGGCGACAAAGCGCAGTGCCGGAAGTGCCGCCACGCGAAGATCGATATCCCGTTCGGAGACTAAACGCGAGAAATCGGGAATCGGTATCCAGCGCTCCCACGCGCGTAGGAGTTCAACGCTGGCTTTGGCGGCCCGCTTGTCAGTCAATCGAATGCCGTTAGGGATGTGTCGTTCACAAAGTTCGGTTGCGAAAGGCCGCAAGCTGTCGGCCAGCAGAATTCGTCCCAGCAGGCTCTGGTCCGGCAGCATTTTGAACACGAGTCCTGGAGCCTCAGGCAGCCCGGAATTAAGGAGCGCACTCGCGGCTTCAATTCGGGTTTGCTCTAAAGGATGATGCAGAAGGCTCGGATCACTGACAAGTCCTATGCGTCCCAGATTTGCGAGCGCCATTTTCTGGGTGAGGAAGTTGCGAGAGTGGATTGCGCGGCGCCATTTTTCTACCAGTCCCAGCTCCGAAGCCAGGATGCCGAGCTCGAAATTGATCTTCCCTCCGAAAGTGGACAGGAATTCCGAAAATATGATTTCGAATGGCCGGCTATGGTGGTGAGCCAGCCAACGTAGACGTGCTCGATCGCCCTCGCCGACGATCACACTGGCCAGTGTTTCTCGAATTTCAGGTGAAATGCTGGCGGCCCGCACTCGCGCGAGGTAGCGAATCGACTTCGCGATTGTCGAGATTATCGCGAGTACGACGACCAATACCAACGGCACAACCGCCAAGCTTGTGGCGAGGGGAACGATCCTGGCGGTTCTGTAGGAAGTCCCTGACGATGCCCGATAAACCCAGTATACCGCCCCAATATAAAGACTCACCATCAAGGTAATGCTGATCCAAACGCGGATTCGCGACGACTCAGAAATCTTCACAGGGTTTGCACCTGCGCGAGACTCTTCCGGGGCAGGTATCGTGCGATGCGAGCCGTAACTTCCATGGGATTGAACGGCTTCGTGATGTAATCGCTAGCTCCGTAGGAAAAACCTTTCAGAACATCCGCTTCCTGTTGTCTGGCGGTCAATAGTACGACTGGAATGCGCGCGGCTAGGTCGTCCGCTCGCAGATTGGCCAGCACTTCAAATCCATCGATACCCGGCATATTTACGTCGAGAATCACCACGTCAGGTAAAACCTCGCGAACCAGGGCGAGCGCTTCGGTACCGCTGCGAGCGAGACGGCATTCGGCTCCGGTTCGACGCAACACGGCGGTTAGCAGCGCCCCAATTGAGGGATCGTCGTCGGCGATTACGACCTGCCCCGGCCCCTTCCTCTCCGGAATCGCGATTTTTCTCGACTCTCCGGATAGCAATTTGCAACAGCGCACCAGAAGTTCCTCAGAGTCCCAAGGCGTCACCAAGAAATCGCGATCGGGGGTCTCAATCGAAGTGAGGTCTTCGGTTAGGCAGGATCGGGAGCCGACGAGCAAGATGGGCTTCTCTAGCCCGGCGCTGATTTTGTTCTGACACGTGGAACCGGACGCACCGTTAAGATTCTGTATGATGATGTCGAATCGCTCGGCCGTCGCTTTCGAGAAACCTTCCGCGGGAGTCTCTATGCAAATCGTGAAGCAGTCGGCGCGTTCCAATGCCTGAGCGATCCGCCTGGCTTCCGGCTCGCTGAAACCGGCCAAACCAAAGCGCTTCCCGGACAAGGTTTTCACGATCTCCCCCGGCAAAGCGGATTCAAATATCGGTCCTGCTGCTGCTGCCGCAACAATCAGTGTCTTAAGTTCCTGGAGGGCCTGCTGTACGACCGGAACGTCCAATGTCTCCTCAGACTCGACAGATATTTCAAGTTTTCTGGCTTGGTCGGTCACGCCTTGCATTCCCAGAGTACCGGCGACCCCGGCACAGCGATGCAACATGCGAAGCAGGCGGCTCTTATCGACTTGAGTCTGCGGGGACAACAGCTCAATCACTTCCGCCAACGCTTCTGTGATGAACTGATTGCGCATATCGCGCAGCAAGTCCCTAACGTCGCCCTGCGATTTCGCAACCGAACGAGAGCTGCCATCAATGAACGATCGAATGGCCGCGGGAAACGTAGACGTATCGATGGGCTTGACGATGTATCCATCGCATCCCGCGTTTAGGCAATCCTGCTCATCGTCCTTTCTACCATAGCCGGTTAGCGCGACTATCTTGGTGCCATTCATGGCGCGGTTGGCGCGAAGCTGACGCGTCAGTTGCAACCCGCTCTTTCCCGGCAGTTGAATATCCATTAGAACCAGACTCGGTCTGAACGTCGCCAGGATATTTAAAGCCTCATCGGCATCGAAGGCTGAACGTATGTCGTACCCCTCGTCTGAGAGCAGGACACGTACTAGTTGCTCGCTCATTTGGTTGTCTTCGACAATCAGAATGGATTTGTTTTCCATGGTGTTCAACAAGCAGTCACTCTCTCTTTCCTTAATCGCAACATTTTGTTGCCCGGCCGTGTTGAAGTGCAGTCAAACGCGATGTTGCCAGGGGATTTCAGCCGCCGATCACTACGCACGAGATGGACCGGTAGCATGAGAACAGGAGTGAGCGCGCGCTGCTTCACCCGGAGAACGAGCTCGATCGGGTTACTGGCCTCAGTCTGCAAGCAATGAATCATCTGGAGGATCCCGTGGTGGCGATAGAGGCCTTCGATTCTTCGAATCCATCGATTCGACGGATAACTTCGATCAATGATTGGGTCTCGGCGGTGATGGACTTCAGGTCCCTGCCCGCTCTGATCGATTGTTCGACTTTGCTGGCTGGTTCGGAAACGGCGTCAAATCCATACCCGCCGCATGCTCCGAGAAGTTGATGTGCGATCTCCTGCAGCGCCGCCAGATCGTTGACCTCCAGAAGATCGGTCATTTTGCGAACTTTGTCGCGGAGCCCATCAACAAACGCAGGGACAATCTGCATAATCCTCGAATCGCCAGCAAAGCTGCTTTTGATGGGGCCGAGACTTCCGCTGCCGGTGGCTGGAGAGAGCGAAGGAGAGAGGACTGCTTTGGCGACGTCGTCAGTCGCCGCGACATGATGACTTGCGAGATGCTCATGAACGCTATTCAAGAGCTTCTCCTCAGCAATGGGTTTGCTCAGGTAGGCTGTGCACCCGCTGGCTAGGCATTTTTCGCGGTCCTCCGCCATGGCATACGCAGTGAGCGCGATAATCGGTATCTTCAGACCCCTGCGGCGCAGTTCCATGGTGGCGGCATAGCCGTCCATGACGGGCATCTGCATGTCCATTAGGATGAGATCGAATCTCTCCCTGGTAGCAAGATCGACGGCGATTCGTCCATCCGATGCACTAGTCACCAACGCTCCGGCGTTGCTCAGTTGCATTCGCAGCAGCCGCTGGTTGTCCGCTCCGTCCTCTACCAGAAGAATGCGTCCGTGAAGCTGAATATTGGATTGCGTATTCTGGCTTAGGTTGGAGGGCAATGTTGCTTCGGTCAGGTGTTCCAATAATTCCACTGCGGTGGATGGACCGCCGTTGACTTTCATCGTGAACTTGCTTCCCAATCCTGGCTGGGATGAGGCGGTAACGTCGCCGCCCAGAAGATTGGCCAACTGCCGACTGATGGCCAGTCCTAATCCCGTCCCCTGGAACTTGCGGGTAATGGACGCGTCTGCCTGGGTGAATGGAAGAAAGAGTCGTTGGGATTGTTCAGCCGTAATTCCGATTCCGCTGTCGATCACGTCAACCCGCAGTATGATGTTGGGCCCGCCCGCGCCTTCGTCTGTGATCCGCAGGGCGATCCTTCCAAATTCGGTAAACTTCACGGCATTGCCGAGCAGATTCACGAGGATCTGCCTGAGCCGCAACGGATCGCTGAGAATCAGCTTTGGGATTGGGCCGTGGAACGTAACTCCAAATTCAAGCCCTTTCTCCGTCGCCCTTGGACGCATAAGGGAGATTATCTCTGCGAACAGCAATGGCAGGTCGCAAGAGATGCACTCCACTTTCATCTGCCCAGCCTCTACCTTGGAGAGGTCGAGGATATCGTTGACGAGTTCAAGCAGGTGCGAGGCATTCCGCTGAATGATCTGCACGCAGCCGATTTGCGCGCACTCTTCTGGACTCTTGAGCTGCAACATTTGCGCGAATCCCAGAATCGCAGCCATTGGCGTCCGGATCTCGTGACTCATATTGGCCAGGAATTCGCTCTTGGACCGATTGGCGGACTCCGCGTCCAGCCTCGCACTTGCCAGGTCATCGGCGAGGTGCTTGCGATCTGTGATGTCGCGAATATTGCATTGAATTACGTCCTGCCTGCCCTCCCGATAGACGTTGCTAACGAATTCGACGGGAATCTCCCGGCCGTCCTTGTGCAGCAGCGGGAGATCCTCGTACCGAATTCGGCCAGCCTTTTGCAGTGTGGCCATCGCCTTCTTGGATATTTCGGCATCCTTAAAGACGCCGATCTCCCAGAGCTCTTTTCCCAGAAAATGTTCTTTGGGATAACCAAGGAGAGCGACCATGAACGGATTGACGTCCAGTACCTTGGTGGTTATCGCATCAAGAATTAGGATGCCGTCGTGTGCCGACTCAAACAGCCTTCTGTAGCGGATCTCGGAAATCTCCAGGTCCTGTTCCGCTTTCCGGCGGTTCGTAATGTCATGAAAAACCAACACCACCCCAACCAGACGGTCACCGTCAAGGATCGGCGCCGCACTGTCATCGATCGGCCACTCGCTGCCGTCGCGGGCGATGAGAACCGTGTGGTTCGCGAGACCTACGATCGGACCCTCGCGAATCGCTCTTGTAACCGGATTCTCCAACTTCTCGGGGGGCCTTTCACTCACGATGTTGAAGATTTCTGTTGCCTGCCTCTGCAGCCCATCTTCCTGGCGCCAGCCCGTAAGCTTCTCGGCTGCAGAATTCATAAATGTAATACAGCCTTCCGGGTCAGTGACTATGACGGCATCACCAATGCAAGCCAGGGTGGTGCGGAACCGGCTGTGTAAGGTGTCGATTTCCGCATGGATGGACTTCGCTTCGGTGGTTTCCCGAATAAAGAGCAGGATCATTCCAATGTTAGCTTCGTCACCGGATAGCCGACGCGCACTTACCAGCATCGTTCTACGCCCCGAACCCGGGAAATCATGTTCCATCTCGAGATCATTGAACTCGCCATCGGTCTTCGGCAGCTCATTCAATAGCGTCAGAAGAGCTGGACTATTCCACTGGCCGTTTCCGAGTTCGGCAAGTTTGGTCCCCATCGTCTGGCCCGGCACAGCTTGGAACGCGGTGTAAAACGAATCGCTTGCACCTTGAACCCGCAGGTGCGTATCGAGCAGCAGCAATTGCTCTCGCACTGCATCGCTGACGCCCTCCTGAAGGGTGAGCACGCCTCGATTGTTCGATGGACCCGGAGTATTCATTTGTGTGCCTTAATGAACACGGAAGTATCCGCGCAGCGGCGCCTCCGTTTTTCAGCGGCTCCACGCTTGTCATGGCAGAATGGCAAGCACTTTGGTGAGGTTATACGCGTCACTTGCATTCTTGTGCCAGCAGTTTGCCTACTAACTGACTTGCGTAGCTCGTGTAACGTTGCCGCTCTTCACAGCAGCCTCAGCAACGCCAGCACTTACTCGGCGGAGAAATACAACTTAAACACCGTTCCATAATGGGTCCTTACTAATTTGTGGTCTGTTCAAAAGTGCACATGGTTCAGCGGCATTTGGAAAAGCAATAGGGCCATTGGTGAATCGTCATGCCGGCCCGTCAATCGGATGCGGACAGCTCCGCAGCTTTGCCAACTCAGCGCTCTCACCCAGTGTTTACGGCCTGTTTCAATGGTTGGCCGACTCACAGTTGCCAACGATGTTCAAATGACTGATTGTTGATATGCAGGAAAGAACTGTCGCCAATCCGCCGGATAGACTGCACCCTGACTTTAGTAACTGAAGTATTTTTTTTCACGGAATACCATTACGATCTCGGGTTCAACGCCACGATAAGTGAATTTCACCATGATCCTTGTCGCTCAACCATTTACCGATCATTTGTCGGACCTCATGTCCTCATTGTTTCCTATGCCGGCGCCTTGGAAGAACCACATGTCTCCATGGGAAGTGTTCAATTTTGCATAGTCTCCTTTTTGCCTTTCACGCCATATTCTTCCCTGTGCGGAGCTTTAGATCTCGACCAGTTGCGCTCGGCGTCGCAGAACATTGGCAGCTTGAGCGATTTGGAATCGCGGGTCGTTTCCATTCATTCTCTTCTGACATCCAGGGGAGCAACCTCAATATGTGGCATCGCCGACAAGCGCGAAGGGCACAGGGCGAATTGATCGGAGCACCAAACAGGACAGCTCTGAAGGGCTTGGTAGCTTTACTGTTACTTTTCGCTGGTCTGGTGTGTGCCATGCCGGCGGCTGCCGATGATGAAGTCAGTCGGGCCCGAGCACTGGCTTTCAGTGGATCGCAGCATCGCGCGGAAGCGCTATCGCTTTTGCAGATCCGGCTCGAGAAGGTTCCGGACGACGGAGATGCTCTGACCATGTATGGCACGATTCTTTCTTGGGAAGGACGTTATGACGAGGGACGAGCAGCGCTCCAGAAAGTGTTGGATAGAAACCCAGATCACTCTGACGCTCTGCCTGCGATGTTGAACCTGGAATTGTGGTCCGGGCATCCCCAGAGAGCGGAGGACTTGGCGCAGGCTGCTCTTCAGCGTCATCCTCCCAGTCCCACCATGCTTATGTTTCTGGCACGTGCTCAGCGTAATCAAAACCACCAAAAGGATGCTGCCCGGACCCTGGACCAACTCCTCGTCCTCGAACCCTCCAACCAGGAAGGACGTGAGATGCGGAGGCGTATGCTGGAGCAGCCTCGCCGTTGGGAGGCGTCCTATACTTTTGAATATGACTGGTTCAGCAGCATATTTAATTCCCAGAAGGAATCTACATTAAGTTTGGAAGGATTCACCCCCTGGGGATCGGTGATCGGCCGCCTGAGCCGCGCCGATCGTTTCGGCGAGCATGGCAATCAATTGAGTGCCGAATACTATCCTCACATCCGGCCTGGGACCTACGCGTGGGTGACCGTAGGCGGTTCTCCGAATGCGACCATATATCCTCAGTATTTTGTGGGCGCGGACCTGTTCCAGAGCCTGGGGCACGGCTTCGAAGGCAGCGCCGGATATCGCCGGCTGCAGTTTACCGACGACGTAAACATATTCACTCCCGCGCTTTACAAATACCGTGGCAACTGGCTGTACTCCGCACGAATGTACCTTACCCCGGACTCTCTCGGCGTGGGCAAAACGGGAGTATTCGCAGCACGCCGCCTTTTCAGCGAAGAGAGTGTCCGGGAAGAGGGTGTCCACGACTACCTTGAATTTCGTATCAGCTATGGTGCATCGAAAGCGCTCGCGACAACCACCCTCGATCTCATATCGCTGACATCTACCCGCTACTCAGTGGAGTACGACAAGCGAATTGGTAATTGGCACTCAGACGTCAAGCTGGGCGCCGGCAGTGAAGATCAGCAGTTCGGCGGCAAGGTAAACCGCTATACCGCGGAAGGAACGGTCTATTACAGATTCTGATGACGAACCCCGAAAAAGCCGGTTGGATCTCCTCGACACACGCTGCGCTGAAACGCCTGCCTCTCGTGCTGATGCCAGTACTGTTTCTTGCGCTGGCGTATCCGGCATTCCTGTATCGGCGGTTCTCGCTTACCCGCGACGTCAGGCCCAGCCTCTCGCAAGAAGAGTCGCGGCATTTAGTCGAGGTGAGCGACTCAACCATCGGGCAAAAACACTACGCAGATGCACTCGACCCAACTGCCAAGCTTTACAAAGCCTACCCGGACAACCACATTTACATTGGGCGGATGGCGGACATCGCCGACCACCTCGCGCAATATGGCGAGGCGGCCAAATATTGGGAACAATATATGGATCACGCGCCCTCTCCAATCGAGGCCTGCCCGCAAATCGGCCAAGCCTATTGGAAGCAGGGAGAGAAGTTCGAGCCCCAGGCGATTGTGGCTTACCAACGTTGCCTAGCGCTGAATCCAAACAATACTGACTCTATTTTCTATCTGGCTCATGCATTGGAGATGTCTAATCAGTGGCCTCAAGCTGCTGAACAGTATCAGAAGGGTTTGTCCATTTCTCCAGCCTACACCGACCTGACTCTTGGGCTGGCTCGTTGCTGGCTGCGCATGGACAAAGCGGATGACGCCAAAAAGCTGATGATTCCGGTCCTCGCGAAGCATCCTAACAATTCCGATGCACTTCTCGTACAAGGCATGTATCACCTGCATCAGCACAACTACCCCGCGGCGAAAAAGGCTTTGACTGCCGGAGCTCAACTTGCCGGGAGAGATCCGGATTTTAACGTCTTGCTTGCTCGTGTGGCCGAAGATACGAATGACAACGCAGAAGCATTACGTCAATATGCCAGAGTGCTCGAGTTGGAGCCCGGAAATGAGCAAGCGCGTTCCAGGCGCGACTCACTTCAGACAATTCTGAGTGCTAGCAAACAAGAATGAGACTTTCCCACTGGCAGGTATGCGCGGCGCGTCTTCTATTCCTGGCTTACGTGCTATTTACGGCTAGCTACTGCCTGCTGTGCTACATACCATTTACATACCAGCAAGTTCACCTGGGTGAGCTGCTGCCGTCGGTTACGCGCCTGGTGCGCCTGCACTCGATTCTGTTCTGGCCGGTCCTGGCCGCTGTCTTGCTTACCATTCTGCCTGATTTGAAGGCCGGGCCTTCGCGCTACCTCGCCCGAGGGTTCGCAGGTTCCGGAGTAATCGTGGGTGCCGTTCTTCTCGTCCATCCGCTCTTGCGACATCTTACCAACGAGGTTAGTAGTCTGCGATGGTGCCTTGGATCACTCGTGCCGCTTCTGTGGCTCGCAACCATCGATTGGCTGCATGGGAATGCGACTCTTACTTGGCCCGCGGCTGGAGATGCTGATAGCTCAAGAACCTTCCTCGCTTGCCTGCAGGCGGCAAGCTATCTTACGACGGTTTATTGTGTGCTGGCTTTTGTCCGCCTGGGGGGCGCCGAGAATCTTCAATTGCGTTGGTCGGAGCGGCCCTGGATCTGGCTTTGGAGCCTGGTCCTACATCTGCTTATTTTCACTCTGGTGTTTGTCATGCTCGATTTGGTCGATGCAATGACAATCCTCCTTCCTGATCGCTGGCAGAATAAGGCTGACACTGTCGGCTCGACGTTGATCGTTGCCACCCTGTCTGCGCTCGTGCTGCGTTACGTCGTTTTTCCGCCGCTGTCGTTTAAGGGTTTTCCCGCAGCTCTGGTTGCGGTCGTGTTGTCGGGGACCCTGGTGAGTTTCGCGATCGGACTGGGCATTCGCCTTTGGAATTCGAACCGAAATTCCAATAATGGGGGGCTAGACCTCCTGTTGGTGCCCTTCTCCGCTCTACGGTCCGTGGGCTGGATTGGCCAGGGAATTTCTCTAACTGCATTGGCCGGGCTCGCCTGGATTCTCTCTGTACGGGCCAGTCGACTTGACTGGGGTTTTGTGGTGCAGAAAATGGCGGTAGTCTTCGTCTGGATCACAGCCTTCGCTATTTTCTACACCGTCACACCGAAGGTGAAATGTTTCGGGCGGTCCCTGACATATGGAATCGGAGTTGTTGTATTGGGCTGTTACGTCGGATTGGCGGCTGCACTACCAAAGAAAGCTCTGGAAACAGACTCCGATGTTGTGGGAGGCAGCCTTCTCGAAGAGTACTCTGGTTACGACATCTCGTTCCGCTTTGTGGAAGAGCTGTTTCTCCCGGATGGGGACCCGCAGAGCAGTGATTCAACCGATTCGTTTTACGCCTTCATGGCTGAAAATACGCACATCCCGCGCTCAACCCGTCTTTCTCCCGTGGACATCCGCCTGGTCAGTCAACTGACTCTATCCACGCATCGCAGGCCGCACATCTTTGTTTTTGTAATCGATAGTTTGCGGCGGGACTATCTCAGTCCCTACAACACGGCGGTGAAGTTTACCCCTGCTCTCGATACCTTGGGTCGTGACAGCGTGGTTTTCGACAATGCCTTTACGCACTACGGCGGTACGGGACTTTCAGAACCATCCATCTGGGTCGGGGGATTGATGCTCCACCAGCAATACATGAGGCCCTTTGGTCCCATGAACTCACTGCAAAAGCTGGTGGACATGAACCGCTATCGCGAGTGGATCAGCAATGACAACATTCTGCAGCAGGTGGTGCCTACGTCGCCAAACATCACCGAACTCGACGAGCATATCGGGGCCATGTCCTACGATCTTTGCCGAACCCTGCAAGAGTTGACGGGAAGATTATCGTCGGTATCGGGCACGAATGATCCGATCTTCGTTTATACGCAGGCACAAAACATCCACGTTTCAGTGATCGACGGGGAAGGGCGTTCGGTTCCTTCGGGCGTGGTTTTTCCGGCTGAATTCGATGCTGCCTACGCCTCACGCGTCCAGACAATCGATGCCTGCCTGGGCAAATTCTTAGATGTGCTGAGAAGAAAGGGTATTTATGATGACAGCATTATAGTAGTCACCAGCGACCACGGAGATTCGCTGGGGGAGATGGGAAGATGGGGGCATGCGTATACGATCTTCCCCGAGATCGTGCGCATCCCACTCCTCGTTCATCTGCCGGTCTGGCTGCGCAAGGGTCTCAACTACAATCCCGATGCGGTTACGTTTCTTACAGACCTGACTCCCTCGCTTTATTACCTGCTCGGCGAAAGGCCGGTGGTGAATGATCCGCTTTTTGGGCGGCCCTTGTTCACTGACACAGAGGAAGAACAAGGCTCATATTTACGAGGCTCCTACCTGCTCGTCTCTAGCTATGCTCCGGTGTACGGGCTACTGACGCACAACGGTAAACTTATCTACATCGCAGATGGGGTTAATTTTCGGGACTACGCCTACGAGTTGAACTCCGACGGCACCAGTCGGAAGATCCCTGTCTCGGACAGCCAGAGAATTAGTGCCCAGAATCAGATCCGGGAGCAGGTCAACGCTATTGCCAGATTTTATGGGCTGCATTGACACCCGAGATCCTCACTTCTGTGAGGGAGACAGGTTCTGGGCCACTTTGTTGCCAGCTGAACCTACCGTCGGCTCCTCCCTTCGCTGCGCCACTCGTCTTCCTTCCTTATCTTTTGTCTACAGCCGTCTTCCGGTCGTACCGCGCAGGTCGTCGACGCAGTGAATAATGTATTGCCTATTTTCCAGCCGACCTTGACAAGCGATTAGAATCGGACGGTTCCATCCCAGATGCTCAGCCACTGTGATCGTGAAAAGGGCGCGTCCTTTTGGGCTATTGCTAACCGCTCGGCAGGGCTCTGCCGCCCTTTCGTGTTTCCTCGAGTACCATCATCGCGCGAGCGTTGCGGTCGTGAAGATTTTGCCTTTCCTTCCCGGAGCTTGGTACGCATTTTTCTCATGGGTATACGGGTGGGTCTTAACGATGACCTTGCTTCATCCTTTCCCCTCGCGTGGTAGTCGCGCTAAACCAAACTAGAAATCTCCGGTTAATGTCACAGCGGAGATGAACTTTTGCAGGTTGCCCGGCTTGCTGACATAGCAGTTCGCCTCCAGTTCGTAACTGCGACGCCTCGGACGTGCTGAAGATTGCAATCGGGATTTTCCGCAGAAAGGTGTCGGCTTTGACCTCGGCGAGCAGGGCGCGACCGTCCTTTTTGGGCAGATTCAAATCAAGAATCACGAAGTCGGGAACAAGCGCGTGGGCGTACTTTTGTTCCCGGCGCAGAAACGCAATTGCCTCCACCCCGTCGGTTATAGCGTGGTTGTTACCGGGACGGCCATTGCGCGCCCACACTTCGGCAATCAGATCTGTGTCTGCGGGGTTGTCGTCAACCAGCACAATCTCGGTGGTTCTCATGCCCTAGCTTCCTGTGCTGCGTTCGAAAATGGTTCGACGGCTGGCAATCTCCCACCTGAGGAGTTAGTTAAATAGGGAGTGGAATTCTCAACCGGGGCGATGGCTTCAGTCATCTAATCTCCCTTCTTTTTTAACCTAAACACTTCCTAGCGTGTGTGTTACCGGATAATAATAGATCTTCTTATCCCGACCGAAACCTATTGTATTGCTCAGAAATATCATGCACGCCATGGTCGAGGTGTTCAAAAGAGACCAGTCTAAAGATTATTGCCAAGCATTTACTGTCGGACGGAGTTGATCTTTAGTAAGTAAATCAAAGTGTTGTTTTGCCGGTTACGACTCTTCTTATCCGGAAACACGGGAAGACACTTTCTAGGAATGCCAAGGATGTTGACGTCGCCAGCGTGCGTATTGCGGCTGATCGCTTGTTGCTCGTTGCGACCAAGCACCGCCGTAGAGTGTTCCCTGTCGTTCTCGACGAGCGATGACACGATCCGGCGGGCATGAATCGTTACTTGCGAGCCGCACGCTCGATGTAATCCGCCAGTAGGCCTACTTCTCGATGGCAGTCAAGCGAAGATGACGGTCCTGAGATTCGCTCGCCTCGTACTTTGTTTGCGCAGCGTTGGATCCTGCGATCAGTTTCTAGCGGAGCTAAGCCAGCGCGATTGTTTTGTCTGCACGCTGCACGCTTACGCGATTGGCCTCGCACACCTCCTCAGCTGGTTGCACGTCTCAGGAGGCGATCAGGAGCACGTCACGCGACTCGCGTCTCAGCAGCCGAACAGCTTGAGAGCAATCAGGACAGCAAATGCCGTGCCCAATCTCAGCCCTAAAAGCGTTTGGTTGTCATCTTGAACCCCTCGCGAAACCCTCTGGCTGGGTCAGCTGTTGAGGTCCCTGCATAAATTCCCAGTCGTCTCAACGTCTGGGCTTCTGTGGGGAGATAGGCTGCCCGCTGGGTACTGCTCATGAGCGTGTTATCCCAATTTGACCGTACTCTTGCTGCTGAGGCCATCATAGTTACATAGGGACAGTGCGCACAGACAGGGAAGAACTAGAAACAGCAGGGGCGGTAATGAGCATCATAAAGGGCCGTTGTGTATCTAAACATGCCCTGAGTTGTCCAAGTGAACTTCGGTGCGAATGCTCTCCCAAGATTCTGCTTACAATCAACGTATGCAGGCTGTAGCGGAACTCGATGCCGAATTAACCGAAGGTCTTGGAAAGCAGCGTGTTTTCATCGTCGGACTGGCCGGGGCGTCCGGCTGCGGTAAGTCGACGGTGGCCAAGCGCGTAGCCTCTCGTTTCAATGGGCACGTTATCTCGATGGAGGTCTACGCGCTTGAGATGAACCATCTTCCACTGGAGGAACGAGCGAAGCAGAACTACGACGCACCCTATGCAATCGACATGACGCTGCTGGAGAAACATGTCCTAGACTATTCCGCGGGCAAGCCCATCGAGGCTCCCATCTATGACTTTGCAGAGCACGTGCGCGTGAGCGACCGACGCGAACACATTCCGGCCAAGACGCTGCTGATCGTGGAAGGCATTCTGGCCTTGCATTTTGCGCAACTTCGTCAATACTTCGACCTGTCCATCTACTTAGAGGCTCCCGGCGAAGTCTGTTTCCATCGCCGAAAAGTGAGGGACATTACCGAGCGTGGGCGCTCTCTAGATTTCATCCAGTGGCAATACGAGAATGCCGTGTTACCAGCAGCGCGGCAGTACTTGCTGCCGAGCAAAGGCTTCGCCAATCTCGTGCTCAATAGCGACGCGGACATAGCAACCATGGAGAAAAGCCTCTACGACGCCATCGTGGAGAAGCTTGTTCTCGCGAGTGCGAAAGCGCTCTGCCGGAAGGAAGTAGGCTGATACATGATCGACCGTATTCGGTTCTTCACCCATCTGAGTAAGCAGATTCTTCTGATAGACCTGTCAAAGTGTTCGGCTGCCGAGGTCGAAGAGGTTCTCCGAGCACTTCCGGACGTTGTGACTGCCCGTCCGCTCGGCTCAGTCTTGGCGCTTAGCGATTTCACGGGGGCATCTTTTGACGCGGAAGGTATCCGGGTCTTCAAAGAAACCGCCGCCTTTGATAAGCCCTTTGTCAGGAAATCGGCATTCGTGGGAACAGAGAACTTTCCTCATGGACTCTCCGAGAAATTGAGTAATTTTTCACGCCGCGAATTTCCCGCTTTTAAGACCCGCGATGAGGCCCTGGCGTGGCTGGCGAAGGACTGAATAGGCGGGTCTTAGTCCAAATTGACCCCAGAGCGACAAGTTGGGGAGCCTGTCGAGGTTGCCACTGAATCCTTGCTCGTCCGATTTCGTCTGGCTTGCCGAGGGCGAGGCTACAGCCACAAATAACCCGATGAGCGCGAGTACGAGATACTTCATTTTGTTGGACGAGCAGCTCACGGAAACAGGAGTCATGATTCCGCAAACCGATACCTCAACTGCCAGCTTTGCAGGCAACTATGCCTAAGAAGAGAAGGTTCAGATGGGCTGACTTAGTTCCGGAAACCTGAAAGAGGGTTCGCGGGCCGATATCGAACTTCCCTCATAAACGCCGCGGATACGGTACAACATCGCCTGGACGCGCGTTCATCCCGGAATAGCTAGCCGCGCCGACGAGAGTATCCCCAGCCCCCGCCACCGAGCAGCAATAACACCACCAGAACAATCAGTATGGTTGACATATTTCAACCTCACTCATGCTAGAAGAAGCTGGACGGGCTTTGAGATCTTCACGCCTCCCCACTAACGCCATGATAGAAGCGGGTAAGACGGATGTCTGGTCACATTTGGTCAGTTGGTTTGAATGAAACGCCATATGCCCCGCTTCCCGCTGTGCTGCGTACATTAACCCAGCAACAAATGAGCGACCGCATTTAGTGACCTTAGTTGTCGGGACTGTGCATTCCGGACCAGCCGACTGTTCTGCCCGGACCTATATTGTATTTATCGAGGACTAAAAATCAGCATCGAAGGCCGCGGTTATGGCCTCTTTCGAAAGAAGCAGTGAAACATGACTCATATTACTTGCAATACGATAGGCAAACCCGCGAAGGCGCCCCAACCACCGGCGCTGCCGCTGATTCAGACCGGCGCCGAGACGCCACCGCTAGGCCAAGCCTGGCAATAGTTGGGTGCTGCGGAGCCTCCGTGTCCGCGCAGATCGCCAAAGCATAGGCGGCTGTTTCGTACCGGAACAATGCAAAACGCCCGGAGGAACAATGACCAGAAAATTTGATTTGATCGCAATCGGGACAGGGTCAGGTGCTTCGTCGGTGGCGTCACGCTGTCGCGAAGCAGGATGGCAGGTTGCGATCGTGGATTCGAGACCGTTCGGCGGTACCTGTGCGCTACGCGGGTGCGACCCAAAGAAAGTGCTCGTCGGAGCTGCTGAAGCCGTTGACTGGATTCGTCGAATGAGAGGAAAAGGGATTCAGGCCGCGAAGCTTAAGATTGATTGGCCCGAGTTAATGCGTTTCAAGCGTTCTTTCACAGATTCCGTTCCGACACGGCGAGAACAGGGGTTCGCGAAATCCGGCATTGCGGCGTTCCATGGTCTGGCGCGCTTCACCGCTTCAACCACAGTAAAAGTGGGGGAAGAGACGTTGGAAGGGCGGTACGTCGTTATTGCGACAGGGCAGGTGCCCGTAGATTTGGAAATTCCCGGTGCGGAACATCTTACGACAAGTGATCAGTTCCTGGAGCTGAACGAACTTCCGCGGAGGATTCTATTTATCGGCGGGGGCTATATCGCCTTTGAGTTTGCGCATGTGGCGGCACGTGCCGGATCGCAGGTCACAGTCCTACACCGTGGCTTGCGCCCACTGGCCCTTTTTGACCAGGATCTCGTTGATCAGCTCGTTGAGCGAACTCGCGAACTTGGCATTGACGTTCATCTGGGAACCGAAGCGATAGGGATCGAAAAAAGCTCCGCTCAATTGACCGTCCGGGCGTTAGCTTCTGGGAGGACGGGCGTGTTTCAGACGGATATGGTGGTGCATGCGGCGGGTCGCGTGCCCGAGATCAACGACCTTAATCTGGATGCTGCGGGGATCGAATGGGAGAAACGGGGAGTGCGGGTCAACGAATTCTTGCAAAGTGTGTCGATTCCAGCTGTGTATGCGGCGGGCGATGCCGCCGCCAGTGGAGGCTCGCCGCTAGCTCCTGTGGCAAGTTATGAAGGGCTGATCGTGGCCACAAACCTGTTAAAGGGGAACCATGAGAAAGCGAACTACCTCGGTATTCCGTCGGTCGTCTTCACGGTTCCCCCGCTCGCTGCTGTCGGTCTCAGTGAGAGCGGGGCTCGTGAGCAGAACCTTAAGTTCACGGTCAAGAAGGAGACGACCTCGACTTGGTATTCGTCTCGTCGGGTCGCTGAAACATATTCAGGATACAAAGTGCTCGTGGAAGAAGGCACGGACCATATTCTCGGTGCTCACATTCTAGGGAGTGAGGCTGGTGAAGTCATTAATCTCTTTGCGCTTGCAATCCGTTCCGGGATGCGCGCCACCGACCTGAAGCACATGATATTTGCGTATCCGACGAGTTGCTCAAATCTGCCGCGCATGCTCTAGCGAGTCTGATGAGGCGGAGCATGAGCGTAGAGTCTGCCCTGCAAGGCATTCTTCGCCGAAAAAATCAGTACAAAATAGCCGCCGTGCGTTGGGACAAGATTGAACATTGAGAAATTCGGGCATCGCTCTCAATGATGTGTCCCAAGTCCGGGTACGCCATTCCGCCGAATGAAAATCCTTCGAATCGCTAACCTGCTGGAATGGTCATACTCTTGATCTTCGAGCGCTGTTTCAAACTCTGTTTTTAAGGAAAAAGGCTGCCCGAGCGGTGAATTGATGGCTCAGAACATTTTCAGCTCGTGCGCGATCTTCCGCGTCGACTCGTATTCCACGTCATCGGCCGTGACAAATTTATGGGCACGGAGGATTCTTAGGACACGATCATCTTTGCCTTCTTTTAGTGCGAGAAGCGCACGAGTAAATTTTTCTCGCTCGGCCACCGACACATCTTTGCGAGCCACGTATACATAATCCAGATAAGGCTTGGAGGTATAAAAAACGCGCACTTTCTCGCTATCCAGTTGTCCGTTACTAATCAGAAAGTCGAAAACCGTTTCGTCGATAGCTCCAGCATCAACCGTTCCGTTGGCAACCATCGCACCGGTCGCCGGAGCGCTCCCGCTGTAGCGCAACTTGAGATCGGTTTCTGGATTGAGTCCCGCTTGCTTGAGTTCACGATAGGCCATCAGATGAGCGCTCGTCGAGTCAATATCGCCAAATGCGAATTCCTTTCCCTTCAAGTCGCTGAGCGAGTGAATCGGCGCGTCGGTGCCGGTGATGAACGCCGTGTAATAATGCAAGTCAGTGGTACGCTGGACGAGGGGGATGACTCCGTATTGGGCGTGCGCCCTGATGTACATCAGCGCGCCCAAGCAAGCGAAATCGTACGATCCATCTGCCAGATGGGCAACAGTCTCTTTGAAGGTTCCGGGAGCGGTAACGATCACAGATCGTTCCATCGCCTTCGTCAGATACGCTTGCAGGGGTGCTCTGTCCTCCTGATTAGACCCATCTATGACAAGGC
>Ga0302179_10000492_pt1 | contig 26078 bp, 21 predicted proteins | sample I_Palsa_E3_1_FD_198788 | JGI IMG/M metagenome (GOLD analysis project Ga0302179, IMG submission 198788) | Peat permafrost microbial communities from Stordalen Mire near Abisko, Sweden - I_Palsa_E3_1 | ecosystem: Environmental > Terrestrial > Soil > Palsa > Peat permafrost | place: Sweden...
CATGATCGCGGAGGTGTTGGGGGAGGCGAACAGCCCGGAGCCGACCCCGTTGCCGAAGATCAGCAGCGCGAACACCCAGTAGGAGAAGTCCACCGGGAGGAGCATCAGCCCGGCGAAGCAGACCGCGGCCAGCAGCAGGCCGGAGGTCGCGAACAGCCGCGGCCCGTACCGGTCGGACAAGGTGCCCGAGATCGGCCCGGCGATCAGGAAACCCGCGGTGAGCGGCAGCATGTAGATCCCGGCCCACAGCGGCGTCACCGTGAAGTCGTAGCCGTGCAGCGGCAGCCAGATGCCGGCCAGCCAGATGACCAGCATGAACTGCAGCCCGCCGCGGGCGATGGAGCCGAGCAGGCTGGCCGCGTTGCCCGCCGCGAACGCCCGGATCTTGAACAGGCCCATCTGGAACATCGGCTCGGCGATCTTGGTCTCGAAGACGCAGAACGCGATCAGCATGACCGTGCCGCCGATCAGCCCGCCGATGATCCACGGGTTGGTCCAGCCGGTGGCGTGACCGCCGTAGGGCCGGATCCCGTAGGTGATGGCGACGAGCAGCGAGCCGAGGCCGACCGCGAACATGACGTTCCCGAACCAGTCGATCTTCGCGCGCTTGGTGGTCGCGATCTCGCGCAGGCTCTTGTACGCCCACACCGTGCCGAACAGCCCGATCGGCACGTTCACCCAGAACACCAGGCGCCAGTCCACCGCGGCCAGCAGGCCGCCGAGCAGCAGCCCGACGAACTGCCCCGAGATCCCGGCGATCTGGTTGACGCCAAGCGCCATGCCGCGCTTGTTCGCCGGGAACGCGTCAGTCAAGATCGCGGCCGAGTTCGCCATCAGCATGGCGCCGCCGAAGGCCTGCACGAACCGCCAGCCGATCAGCCACATCGCCCCGTGGGTGCCGGTCAGCGGGTCCAGGGACAGGGCGATCGAGGCCAGCGTGAAAACGACGAAACCCAGGTTGTAGATCTTCACCCGGCCGAACATGTCGCCCAGCCGGCCTAGCGTCACCACCAGCACGGATTGGACGAGCAGATACCCGATGATCATCCACAGCAGGTACGTCACGTTGCCCGGGGTGAGCGGGTTCAGGTGGATGCCGCGGAAGATGGCCGGCATCGCGACGATCACGATCGACGCGTCGATCGTCGCCATCGTCATGCTCAGCGTCGTGTTGGACAGGGCGATCCATCGGTACCTGTCCGGGCGCTCCCCCCGGGTCCCGTTCACCTGGCCTGAATCAACGCTTTGCCGCACGTTAAACGATTCTACAGCGAATCACTTGCTTGATGGCAACTATTAGCCTGCAGAACTTGTTTGGCTCGTTCAGAAGCCGTCTGAGGGGCCTGTGCCAGCTGCGGAGCCCGGGTCGGGGGAGTCGCGGGGCTGGCCCGTGCCCGGGGTGCGCTCCACGACGTAGTAGACGGCGACCAGCGCGATGATCACGAACGAGGCGACCGCGTAGAACTGCGCGACCACGATGGCGATGACGTAGACGAGCCCGCCGCCGACGAAGCGCACCCGGGCGGCCCAGTGCTTGTCTTTCGGCAGCCGCTGGTACATGCGCTCGCCGTGCAGGGTCCATTCGAACATCCCGCCGAAGCCGATCGACATGCCGAGGAACACCGCGCCGTAGAGCGTCATGGCGATCTGCGTGTCCCGGTGCGCGTGCGAACCGTGAGGGCCCAGGTACACGGCCAGGTACTCCGCCACGGTGGCGGTGGCGAACGGGATCATCACCACGAACAGCAGCAGCACCAGATTCAGGAAGAGCAGCGTCCGGTTCACCACCGCGATCCCGCGGACCAGGACATGGTGGTTGACCCAGACGATGCCGATCATGAAGAAACTGATCAGGTACGCGACGAAGGCCGTCCAGTGGGTGCCGAGCTGATGCAGCAACATACCGTGGCCAGGCCCGGCCACGGTGAGATTGAGGGCGAGCAGCGTGATGGCCACGGCGAAGACGCCGTCGCTGAACGCCTCGAGCCTGGACCGGTCCACCTGCGCCTTGGCTCAGCCGGCGGCGGGCTGTTGCCTGACGGTCGCGAGGATCTGGTCCACGCAGGCCTGGATCTGGTTCTGCTTGCCAGGCATGTCCTTGCCGGCGAAGTTGTCCAGCATTGCCAGCACCTGGTTCTGGCCGTTCAGGATGTCGATCTGCTGTTTGGCCATCTCGTGCAGCGCGATGAGGGTCTCGTGGTCGGCGATGGCCCGGCGGTCGCTGGCGGCCTGGGCCCGGTTCGCGCTGACCTGCAACGAGATCATGATCGACAGCTGCGGCAGGTTGAGGATGGTCAGCAGCAGCGGCCAGGGCGTCTTGTCGAACCCGACCACGTTGCCGAGGAAGAGCCAGGCCACCACGCCGACGGTGATAAAGACGAAGACGTACATGGAGCCGCAGAAGACGTTGACCGCGTCGGCGATCTTGTCCAGGAGGCTGGTGCCGCGCACGTGCTTGGACAGGACGAGCCTTGGAACATGCAGTTCCGGGCATTCCCTGATCTTCTCAGCGCGCTCACGGATATGGGCCGAGGCCTCTTCGATGGCCCGGACGGCGGCGCCATCGGTTTCCGGGCGCGGTGGAATCGGCGGCAGTGGAGTGAGCGTATCGGTTGGTGAGATTGTCTCGGTCATGAGTATCCTCCGCGCAGGCCGCCGCTGGTGTGGCTGCCACGACCAGCCAAAAGTAGGGACTGCCATAACCTAGCGCGGTTTCACACCTCCACGTCACCGTCGCAGACAGGGGTGCGGCCAAGGTAAGGGCAAAACCCGCCATGGGAGGATCTCGAACGGTGTTTCCTCTGGTGAATGCGGCGCTGGGCCTTTGACCGGTGTAGGCGATCTGCCCGGTTGGGTGCCTGCTACCTTTTCCTCGATCTGTATGGGTTGATCTTGTCGGGTCGTAGGGTGGTCGGCGCAGGTGACATCGATCGAGCGGATCGGAAAGGTGCCACATGACCCCAGGAAGCGAGTCCAGGTATTCACGGGGGTCGGCGTCATTGGCAATCCACTCAAGCAACCATTCATGCAGCGGCTGCCGTAGCGGTGGCGGTGTGGCCGGCTCGGGCTGGCCGGTCAGTTGCCGGAGCCTCGCCCGGTCGATGTTGTCACCCTGGTGGTAGAGCGACACGGCCATGTCGAGCGGATGCCGCGCCGTCACTAGGAGAGGCCATTCTCCTGCCCGGCCCGGAGACTCAGCTGTGTGGCAGGCCAGGCGACCGCCTCGGCGAGGCCCGCGCCCACCAGACCCGCAGCGTCATCTACGAGCAGCAAGCACCTCTTTTAGCGCGCTGATCGAAGGGCTGAAGAAGTACCCGCCGCCCGTGGGAACGACGAAATCGCTCATCGTCACCAGTGTCGCCGGAACCGCCCCCGACCCGAATATCGTGCAGCTACGCATCCGGCGATCGCCCGGCACCCCGTTCTGGCCCAGCACCATGTCGAAGCCACTCGGACTTCTGGGGCGCTTCGAGCTTCCCGCCCAGCCGTTGCAGAGGAATTCAAACTGGTCCTCGATCGACGCCTGGTAGCAGGCGAACAGCAGGCCGCGATTGCCGTTGGCGGGGTCGTGGCCGGATAGTTCCCCCAGAGCTGGCCCGAACGTCAGCGACCGGCGCAGGATGCGGCGACTGAACGACGCTCTTCGCCCGCCGAGGTCGTTGGCGGCCTCTCTGGCGTTGACCTTGCGGATGTGCGCCGCCATCGGGCACGTGAGCCCGAGCGGGTCGGCCTTCGCATCGGGCCACTGGCCGGCCTTCAATCCCCCTACCAGCGGATCTTCCGCCGCGTCAGCCGCGAACCCGAAATTATTGTTGGCGAGGGGATCGACACCGAGCGCGATATCGTCCCTGTAGGGCAGACGTGAGACCGGTGCGCCGCTCGGCCAGCGGCCCACGACCCTCGCCCCCACCCACTCGGGGGTCACCCCCTCGAAGCCGGGGCGCCCGGACAATCCCTCGGCGGACTCCGCGACGAACGCCCGGAAGCCGGCCACATCCTGCCGCAGCCGCCGGAACACGAGATACGAGCCGTTCCGGCTCCAGGCCGGCCCGGGCAGATTGACCTGGCCGGGAGTCAGCGGATCCGCGGCCGAGCGCGGGTAGCCGAACACGAACTCGCCCGGCCACACCAGGTACTGCCCCGGAAGACCGTACAGCCAGGCATCGGGCGGGCAGGACGGGTCGATCGTCCGCGGGGTGATGAAGTCGCCCGGGAAGCCTGACAGACGGCCCCGCACTCCCGGCTGGGAGATCCCATCGTGGAAGCCGAAGTGCTCCTGGCCGATCTTGTTCAGCTTGCGCCCCGACTCCTCGTAGAGGATGGTCAGACCGCTGGCGACCGCGTGCGCGCGCACCTCATCGAGCACCCGCGTGCCCTTTTCCTCGCGGTCCGCAGCGAGGATGAGCAACACATCCGCCTCGCGGCCGGGACCGCCGAAAACCCAGTTGGCGGGGTTGCCCTCCGCTGAGGGATCGGTGGGATCCCCCAGTAGCGACGATCGCGCGGCCAGCCCGCGCTGGAATCCCTGGTCGGCGAACAAGCCGAGATCCCCGGCATGGTTGCCTCCGCTCAGCAGCTTCGAGAGCCCGCCGCTGCTCAGCGCGATGTTCAGCCAGGCGTCGTTCAGGCCAGGCGGCAGCGTGCCGAGCAGATTCAGGCGCTCCGGTCCGAGACCGCGGTGGTCACGAACCTTCGCGCGCGACTCCATCGCCTCAGCCAGGGTCGTGATCCGGGACGCAACATCTGCCAGCCAGCCCTTGGCCCTTGCTACGTCATCGATCGTCAGGGCTGCTACTGCCATGTAGGGCTTCAGGAAGCCAGGCACCACATTCCCCTGGATCTCGTCACCGTCGAGGTACGGCTCGTCGGGTGCGTGACCGTCGTCCGCCATCGTCTCGCTGAAAGGAGTCCCCTGGGCGCTGAGCGGCGTGCGCCCGCTCTCGCCCGCGGACTGGCCAGAGCGGGTGCCTGGATCATCGGTGTTTTCCGTGCGCCGCAGTGGTGCCGTCACGGCCAGGCCGCCCGAGATGAGTAGATGGCGCCTGGAGACGCCCGGCCGCTCAGTCATCCTGTTCTCCCCGGTTGCTCAAGGCGCGGCCACCTCTCCGGCCACCCTCACCTTTCATGGGCACGACAGCTCATGGGCACGACAGCTCATGGGCACGACAGCCGCTAACACCAGCCACGCTACTACGGAGGGTAGCTATCTGTGCACGTAGCGCGTCAACAGCTGCGCACGAACATAGCCGATCACGCAATGGCACGGGTCATTCGCGAGCGCAGATAAGTGCACATATAAGTTTTACAGTTAATGAAGTCAAGCTTAGTGATCTAACCGGGCATCTCGTCCGATTGATTGAGAACCTGGATAAGTTCGCCGAACGCCGTCGAGCGCTTTGATGATGAACATGGGTCGCGACGTGGCCGTCTCCTGTCACGGTGATACGTCATGCTCCCAAGCTGGTCACACCAGGGCCAATTACCCGTAGGTCGCTTCCATGGACGTAATTAACCTGCTCAGGAAAAGGGCACTTTTCAGCTCAAGAAAAAGACACTTTCGGGTCTAGCATTTCGCTCGTGCCTGGGTGTACATTGCTCGTCCTAGACACAGGGGGACTCGTAGATGCGCCTCGGCTTCAATGCGCCAATTTTCAAAATTGATCGTGCGTCAAGCCCGATGTGGCCGTCGTCACGGAATCTCGGTGAGCGATGATCACGGCCTATGATCCGCCCGGGTTCATGACGGACTTCGACCGGATTCCAGGGCAGCTCGCTCAGTGGAGCCGCGCCGTGTCCGGATGGTTCGACGAGTGCATCGCGTCGGAGCAATCGGATCTTCGCGATCAGCCTTGCCAGTACTACAACCAGCTCAGGACTCTTCCAAGCGGCCCAGCGCTCGAGCAGGAGATCGTGTGGAACGGCTTTCCTGGGACGCTTCGTAACCGCTGGGGACGCTCGCAGGCGCTCGCGATGGCGGACCACCTTGTCCCGCTGACACAGCGGATCGACGGTCCGGGCTCGTACTTTTGGGGTCGCCAGTGGGAAAACCTTTACTATCGGCCCCAGGACGAGTACTGCGAGTGGCGGGTTACGCGGGATCCTGACGGCGGCATCCGCCGTGTCACGTTCACTTCCGAGCCGCCTGAGTACTGGCAGGCGATGCACGGCGACACCTTGCTTAGCACCAATGGCGACCCCACCTACCCCACCACCGGCGATCCCGAGCTTCTGGTCGAGCTGTACCAGGAGTTGGTCAGTCCCCAGGTGCGGTACGAGGACCTGATCTGCGGCGTTGACCTGATCGACTACTCCGACCCCGGCAACCCGTACGTGGTGTACCGGAAGGGGGCCTACAACCCCTACAACCGCTGGAACACCACCGACGGAATCATGCACCTGACCCAGCCGGCCAACTCGCTCGTCGCCGAGATCCAGCTCGGCGCGGACGCGACGGTGCTGCGGACCTCAGGCCCGGACGGTCGTATCGTCTCTGATCCGGACGCCCTGATCTGCTGTGCCCAGTACGGTGGCCTCAACCGGTGCAGTGATCCGACCATCGGCGCGAGCGTGAACGAGCTGGCGGCACTTGGCTTCGCCATAACCCTCCGCAATCCGGTTGGCCTGTACATGGACGACCTGAACCTGACCGGCTGGGCCGGGCCGAGTGGCGAGGCTGTGGACCCGGCGTGGTTCCGCATCGTACGCGGGCAGCCCGGTCTCATTGAGCGGGCCGTGTTCGAGGTGCCGGAACGAGCGGGCTTCCGGGTCAGCGACGTGACCATCGGCGGCGTTCCGATTTCCGTTGGCGGGCAACTGAGCGAGCACATGACCATGAAGATCGTCGGCCTCGCCTCCGGGCCAGGGAAGTTCTCCAACAAGCCGGCGGGCTGTGCCGCGGGGTGTTGCGCGGATGCCGCCAACCCGGCCTTTCTCCACTACCGTGAGCTCGGTGGCCCGTGCCCGCCCGGCCGGGTGCCGGCCTTTGGCTACCCGCCCCCGGAAGCGGCGGCCTCGCCGGCCCAGGCGGTCCCCATCGGGCGGACCCCGGAGCGTCTGCACCGGGCCCGCTATCCAGTTAACCGGAGTCGATAACCCAGTGCCCCCAGCGCGCAGCCGGGGGGCGTCCTGAGCAGGTGGCCCAGCCTTGAGCAACCGGGCCTTGAGCAAGCGGGGAGAAGAGGATGACTGAGCGGCGGGGCGTCTCCAGGCGCCATCTACTCATCTCGGGCGGCCTGGCCGCGACGGCACCACTGCTTGGCGCCGCGCGGCGTGCGCCATCTCAGACCGATCCCGATCCCATCGTCGACGCGCCCGGCACCCATAATTTCTTCATGTTCGGCAGCAAGGCACTGTATGTGTCCCACATGCCGATGTTCGCCGTGGAGAAGCATATGTACCAGGTGATTCTCCGGGTGAGTCTCCCGGACGCCGTGATGCGGGGTTACCTTGCCGGCCAGGGGCCACACCGCACACCCTGGAACCTCGTGAATAGCGCGGACGAAATTACTCTCCCGCGGATCAAGGCGGGGACGCTGACCTCCTTCGAGGTCGATGTCTATAAGGACTACTCTAACGCCGACGCTACGCCGGTCGGCTCCCCTTTCGCCAGGAACGTGATGCTTACGGTGGATGAGGTGGTCCACTTCCGCCATTTCGACTTCAACATTCCTCGTCCCCATAACCTCACGTACCTGTTGTTCGGGCGGCGCGGCGAGGCCCACCTCGCGCATTACATCGCCCGCGATCCCGATTTCGAGCACATCGTGACCCTCGGGTCAGTCCCGGCCTGGCTCTCGCCGGACCAGCTGGCGGCGAGCGCCGAGATTAACCTCGCCGATGTTCCGAGCCTGCCCATCCCGTGCGCCGCCCCCCTGACGGAGAAGAGCTATCCGGTGCTCTTTCAGGGGCGCCCGGATGCCCGGGCCACGCTCGACCTGCACGGTGCTTCGTCCGTCTGGTTCGGCACGGGGAACTTTCTCAACCAGAAGGATCCATGTCAGAGCGCGGCGCCTCGGTCGTGAGCATGACACGCGGTCCTACGGAGTGCCGCCGCCGACGTGGCGAGCGGCGTGGTCCGCGTTGCGGGCCCTCCCACGGTTTTCTCCCGATCTCCTAACTTCTAGAGCCATTACCCGGCCGAGGTGCTCACCACGGACGAGATGCACGCGATCATCGCCCGCTGCTCGGCCAGGGCGCCGACGGGCATCCGCAACCGTGCGCTGCTGACCCTGCTCTGATGCTGCACCGCCTCGCCGCCGCTGCGGGCGTCGAGAAGCGCGTACACCCGCACGGCCTGAGGCACACGTTCGCGTGGGAACTCGAGCCTCCGGGCATAACCGCGCGGAACTCGAGCGTCGCCTCGGCCACGCCAACGACCGCTACCTGCGCCTGTACACCAACCCGCCCGACGACATCGCCGCAAGCTACGTCGAAGACCTCTGAGCTTCAGGGTCTTCCCGTTGCTATCCGGACCACCTTGCCTCGATCACCGAAGCTACCGGAGGCCTTTCAAGGTCAGCTCATGGCGGGTTTGCCCTTACCTCGGCCGCACCCCAGACAGTGTCGAGCGCGTCGTTCAGCCCAGCCGTGAGGCGCGCGAGTAGGTGCTCGCCTTCGGCGGCGCAGGCCCCGGCCGGGTCGCCGAGCACGCCGTTCGCGCTCACCGCCCGCACGCCCTGCTCGCGGAGCATCGGCATGATCTCGGTCAGGGGCCGGACGTCGCCTCGTCCGGCCTCGGCCAGGCGCACGGCGTCCGGGTCAAGCGCGAGCATGACCGAGGTCTCGGACCGGCCGGCGTGCGCGTCACCGCCGGGCAGCCCGGCGTGCCAGCTCGCGCAGGCGCGTCCCTCGTAGCGAAGCCGGCCGATGGCCGCCTGCACCGCAGGAACATTCCCGCCGTGCCCGTTGACCAGGAGCACAGCAGGCCAGTGCAGGCTGGCGTGCCGGCCCAGTTCGATCAGGCATATGGTCAGCGCCTCGGCGCCGATAGACAGCGTGCCGGGGAAGGCCGCGTGCTCACCGCTGGCGCCGATGGCGAAGGCCGGGGCGAGCGCCACGCCGGGACGGCCCGCACAAGCCCGCCGGGCCACGGCCACCGCGATCCTGGTGTCGGTGTCCAGCGGCAGGTGCGGGCCGTGCTGCTCCAGGGAGCCGACCGGCACCACGAGCAGCCGCCGCGGCCCCTTCTCGATCTCGGGCCATCGCATCTGCGCCAGCTCGCAAGCGGGCGGCGACGGTGACATGCCGCCATGCTATGTTCCTACCTCGTCGTTCCTGCCTCGTTCCAGGGGCGGGCCCGGTGTGCTGCGACATCGACCAGCCTTTCCAGTCGTGGCAGCGCGACCGAGGTGAGGAACTCTTCGCGGGCAGGACCTACCAGGCTGACCACTTCGCGCCACACCGAGCGGCCGGCGATGAAGCCCGAGGCTCCTCCTTCGTCGGCGGCGATCCGGATGATGTCGGTGAACTGGTCGAAGGGCACGCCCGCGGACAGCACGGCCCACGGCCGGTGCAGGATCGCCGCCAGCCGCTTGCAGCCTTCGGGCGAGCCGGGGTACTCCAGCTTGAGCAGGTCGATGTCCAGGTCATCGAGGGCCCGGGCTGACTCGATGATCGCGTCCTCGCGGGCCTGGCCGCTGAGGTCTTCGCCTGGTCGCGTGTACACCAGGTTCTCGATGACCACCGGCACGCCCGTGGCACGGCAGTCGCGGATGATCTCCTCGCAGACGGCGAGCGTCTCGGCGACCAGGTCCGGCTCATCCGGGGCCGGAGCCGGGCGATCGGCGCGCAGCTGGACGAAGAACTTGAGGGCATCGCCGCCCTGGTCGAGAACCCACTGGGCGTCCAGGTCAGGGTCGCGGTGAGTGCGCGGTTCGCCCTGGTAACTGCGCCGCTCGGACGGTTCGGCGGCGATGAGCAGTCCGCAATTCGGGGCGAGCGCCTCCGCTTTGGTGATCGCAGGAACGCCGTAGGTCGGATCGGAAAGCAGGCCGGTGGCGGCGGGCGTCAGGACGCGGGCGACGTCGGCTTTCGCGGTGCGCAGGTCGTCATCGGTCGCGTCGAGACCGACGGCCGTGAACATGCGGCGCAGGGTGTTGCGCTGATCCATAGCGATGATGGAGAACACGTGGCTGTCTGTCGCGATGTCGTCCAGCGTTCCCGTTCGGGCTTTCGTGGCGTAGGTCATGTCATTCCTTGGTCGACTGCCGGATGAAGTCGGCGAGCGGCAGTCCCTCGCCGTCAAGAGCGAACGCGGCCAGCAGGGCGGCTCCGGTGACGCCCGGCTGCGCAACGGGTGAGAAGCTCATCGCGTCGATGGCGGCCGCCTTGGCGGCGCGCACGCTGGCCATCTGCGTCCAGCCGCCGGCCGCCACGGCCCGCCGGTGCGGGCCGACGACCTTCTCGATGTCATCGAGCAAAATCCGGGCCTGAGCCGCGGTGTAACGCACGGCGGCCATCCAGACCGAGGCGGGGCAGACGCCGTCCTGGATGCGTATGACGACGTCATCTTGGGTCCGGCCATCGCCGGTTACCGACAGGCCAGCGGGTAGCTCACCGATGCTCAGGCTGGCGAGATCAAGCGCCGCCCGAGCCTGCCCGGACTCTGCTCCCAGGGCCGTCAGGACGCGCCGCAGCAGCAGTCCGCCGCTGACCCCGGCCAGGAGCAGGCTCGTGTCGGGCAGCACGTGCCGCCCGATCGACCAGCCGGCGCTGACGACCCGCTGGCGCTGGGTCTCCTCCAGCGTCCCCGGAATGGAGCGGGCCAGCACGTCCGCGGTGCCGCTTGAGTTGAAGAGCTCGTCCGCCTCGACCGCGCCGACGCCGATGGCCGCCACTGGATGGTCGTGCCCGGCCACCGTCAGTACGGCGCCCGCGGCGCAGGAGACGACGCCATCGTGCCCCAGGTAACCGGCGCGAGCACCAGCGGGCCGTTCGGCGGGAAGAATCCGGGCGGACAGCCCGGTCGCCGCCAGGGCTTCGGGCCAGACCTCGCCGGTGCCCTGATCGATGAGACCGGTCCTGGACACCAGCGATGGCTCGCGAACCGGATCGCCACCCAGGCTGACGACGATCCATTCAGGCACGCTCAGCCAGGTCGGCGCCGGGTCGGCCAGATATCCGCCGTCGCGGAGCCACAGCAGTTTGGCGATGCTGGCCTGGCTCGACCATGGCAGACCTGTCGTGCGTTCGAACCTGGCGGCAAAGCCGGGGGCTTCCCGGCCTAGCCGCTCGATCTCATTCCCGCCGCGGTGATCGAACCAGGCGATCACCGGCGCGGCCGACCGTCCGGCCGCACCGAGCAGCACGCCGCTCTCGGCCAGGCCGGCCACGCCGATGCCGCGCACGCGGACCGGTCCCCACGCTGATTCGGCCATCCGGACGGCGCGCCCGATCAGGTCAACGGCCACGTCGACGAGGCGGTACGGATCAATATCGGTCTGGCCGCAGCTACCGGTGTGCCACGGGGTGGGCTGTTCCACATAAGGGGCGTCTGCATAAGGGGTGCCGCGCTGCGCCGTGGATCGGACGACGGCCTTGGACGAGGTGGTGCCGATGTCGATACCGATGACAGCATCCGTGCGGACCGTCACCGGCGTAGCTCCCCGGACCCGCGTTCGATGATCCTGGCCGGTACCTGAATGCGCTCGACGGGCAGGCCGGGCTGAGCCAGGCGGGCCAGGAGCCTGGCCGCGGCCACGCGCCCGATTTCATGGCCGGGATGGTCCACGACGGTGACGGCCGGATGCAGGGCATCGGCCATGGGGAAGTCGCCGAAGGCAACGAGGGCGATGTCCGTGCGCCCGGCGGAGTGCAGGGTCGGCACGACCCCAAGCGACGCCCGCGTGGTGGCGCTCAGTATCGCGGTGGGCGGGCAAGAACCGCCGATCAAGGCCGACACCGCGCGCGCGGCGGCCTGGCTGGTCGCGCAGTCGCAGCTGACCAGGTGCTCGTCTGCCGCTATCCGGTGGTAAGCCAGGGCATCGCGGTAACCGCGCAGACGGGCGGCCGATGTCGGGATGGCGGGCGTGTCGCCCAGGTAGGCGATGCGCTGGTGGCCGTGGGCGATGAGATGCGCGACGGCGTCGAATGCGGCGCGGTGATCATCTATCTCGACGAGATCCGCAGAAAGGCCGGGCGCGGGCCGGTCGACGAGCACGATAGGCACGCGCCCCGTGTCGAGCCAGGAATGGTCATCGCCGATCGGGCACAGAAGCAACCCGGCGACCCGGCGCTGCATCATCCGACCGATGACATCGCGCTCCCAGCCGGAATCACGCCGTGTGCTGGTCACGAGCACTGACCGGCCATGACGCGACATCTCCAGCTCCACCGCGTCGATGACCTCGGCGAAGAACGGGTCGGAGATGGACTCCACCACGAACCCGATCGCGGTGTCCGTTCCCGCTCGGAGTGACCGGGCCATCGGATCTGGCTGGAAACCTAGGTCGAGCATGGTTTCCCGGACGCGCTGCCGGGTGACCGACGCGACCCGCGGATCGTCGTTCAGCACCCGCGACGCGGTGCGCAGGCTGACCCCGGCCGCGTTCGCGACATCGAGCAGCCTGCTCACCCCGGGGTGTCTCCCGTTCGTGTCTGCTGCTTTTGCCATCGATGGCATAGGTTTATTCTGCCGCATGGTGCCATCGATGGCAAATCCTCTTAAGCGGGGCTCATGCGGGCCAGCGCGGTGGCCGCGGTCGGGCTCAGCGGGAGCGACGGGAGCAGAACCGCCTGGTAGGCATGGTAGAGATCCGGCTTGCCCGACCAGGTGGACGCGGCCGGGATCATGTCAGGGGTTAGCTCGTGCCACCAGCTGCCGCCGTGGGTGTCCACGAAGAAGCGGTTGATCTCACCCCACCACCTGGCCGCGTCCGCGGCGAAACGTTCCTCCCCGGTGCGCCGGTGCAGCGCGTCGGCGGCGAGCACGGCCTCGCACGCCACCCAGTGCAGTCGTGACGTCACCACCGGCTGGCCGTCCGCGTCGACGGTATAGATGAGGCCCGGGTGACCGTCCCGGGACCAGGCGTCGGCGACGGCCGTATCGAACAGCGCGGTCGCCGCTTCGAGCAGCCAGGCCTCGGGTACCGCCTGCGCCGCCTCCAGGATCAGCAGCAGCCGGGCCCATTCAAAGGAATGCCCGGGGGTGGTGCCGTACGGCCGGAACGTGTCGTCGCGGCGGTCGAGGTTATAGTCCGGCCGGGGCTTCCAGTTCTCGTCGTAGTGCTCGGGTACTCGCCACGAATGGCCGCGGGCCTGACCGTTGATCAGGCGGCCGGCGATCGAGGCGGCCCGGGCATGCCAGACCGGGGCGCCGGTGACGTCGCCCGCGGCGAGATACGCCTCTACCGAGTGCATGTTGCTGTTGGCGCCGCGGTAGGGCTCGAGCTCGGTGAAGTCGGCGTTCCAGGACTCCAGCGCGCAGCCTTCGGCCTCGGACCAGAAGCGCCGTTCGATGATGGCCGTGGCGGCCGCCAGGGCGGCCTCGGCACCCGGAATCCCGGCGGCCACCGCGCTGGCGGCGGCCAGCAGGGTATGGGCGTGCGCGTAGTTCGCCTTGGTGGCATCGACGACCTGCCCCGAGAGGTCAATGCTGGAGAACCATCCGCCGTTCTCGCGGTCGGCGAAGCGGGTAGCCAGAGCCTGCACTCCCCAGGCGGCCAGGGCCTGCGCGCCGTCCGTGCCGGTCAGGTGGGCCAGGGCGAAGACGTGGGTCATCCGGGCGTTGACGTAAAGCGGTCTGGGCTTGGTCTCGTCGATCTGGCCGTTGTCGTCAAGCCAGCCGAAGCCGCCGCCTGGCAGCACCGCCCCGCGCCCGAAGTCGATCAGCCGGGCCGCTTCGGCGTGGCGCCACGGCTCACTACCTGGCTCGCTCACAGGTCTCTTCGCTCCTGCACCAGTCGTCACGCCGCAGCCGGCGGCAGCTCGCCGGAGCCGCGCGGGATCAGCGAGACCGGGAGCACCGTCCGGCGGCGCACCTGAGCCTCGGGATCTTCGATGCGCTGGAGCAGTCGTTCCACGGCGATGCGGCCGAGTCCGGCCGGATCCTGGTCCACGACCGTCACCGCGGGCGACAGGGCCGCGGCCATCGGGAAGTCACCGAACCCGACGATAGCAACGCCGTTGTGCCCGGTCTGATGCAGCGCCAGCACGAGCGCCATCGTGCACGGGACGTTACAAGAGAAGACGGCCGTCGGGGGGTTCGGCGCCGCCAGGCGCTTCAGCATCTCCGCGGCGGCTACTTCGGGTGACTCCGACGGCATGCAGATGAGTTCGGGATCGGCGTCCAGCCCGTGATCGGCGACGGCCGAACGGTATCCCTTCAGCCGCCGGTCGGTGGTGGTCACGCGGAGGGAAACCCCGAAGAAGGCCACCCGCCGGTGACCGTGCCGGGCGAGATGGGCCACGGCCTCGCGGGCACCGCCCAGGTCATCCTCGATCACGAACACGCCGGCTAGCCCGCGCGGCGCCCGGTCAAGGAAGACCATCGGCGTCCGCTCCTGCCAGGGAGCGAGGTAGGACTGATCGGCGCTGACGCAGGCCACGATCAGACCGCTGATCTGGCGCCGCAGCAGGGCCTCAAGGACGTAGCGCTCGCGGTCCGGGCCGTGACCCAGGCTGGTCACCACCACGGCCATGCCGCGTCCCATCAGGTCTATCTCGATGCTGGACGTCATCTCCGCGAAGAACGGGTCGGCGATGTCAGGAATGGCCAGGCCGACCGCGGCGTCCGCACCCGCGCGGAAACTGCGGGCCAGCATGTTCGGAACATAGTTCAGTTTCTGCATCGCCCAGCGAACCCGCTCGCGGGTCTCCTCGGTGACGTGGGGATCATCGTTGAAGACCCGGGACACAGTCTTCGCGCTGACTCCGGCGACGCGAGCGACGTCGCGCATGGTGGTCATCGAGGATCGTCTCCAGACTAGGCGCCTGCTCCCGCAGCTGCGGGCACCTGTGGGAAGATTCGAGCGGCGCAGCTCGGGCGGCGAAGGGTCCCCCGGTTTCACACCGGGAGACCCTTTCGTCCGCATTTTACCGGCGGCCGGAAATCAGCAGCTGGTCTTGTAGATCGCGGCCTGGCTGGCCGCGGAGCTGAGGTTGGCGGTGGTGATGATGGTGAACTTGGTGCCGATCTTCGCGGTGGTCGGCTTGCCGGTCAGAGCATCGATGGCCTGGTCGACCGCGTCGGTCCCGATCGTGTACGGCGACTGGGCGATGAGCGCCTGCACGGTGCCCTGCTGCAGCGCGGTGATCTCGTCAGGCTCGGCGTCGAATCCGACGATCTTCACCTTGCCCGACTTGCCGGCCTGCCGGATGCCGGTGGCGGCGCCCTCAGCTGAGAACAGGTTGGTCGCGAAGATGGCGACGATGCCGGGGTTCTTCTGCAGCGACGCCAGAGTGACCTGCGCCGCGATAGAGGCTTCGTCCTGGTCGTACTGCACGCCGACGTAGGAGTACTTGGAGTCGGCCTTGGCCGCGGTCGCGAAGCCGGTGGTCCGCTGGTCGGTGGTGCTGATGCCGGGCTTGGTGTTGACCACGAGCACCTGGCCGCCGGCGGGCACGAGCTGCTTGACCGCGGCGAAGGCGTCGGCCCCGCCGGCCAGGTTGTCCGAGGAGATCTGCGAGACGGCGCCGGCCGGGTTGTTCAGCGTGGTGTCGACCAGAACGACCTTGATCCCTGCGCTCATGGCCTGGTCGATCGGGGTCTGGCTGGCCGTCACGTCATCGGGCGCGATCATGATCGCGGCAGGCTTCGACGCGGTGACCGACTCGATGATCGGGTTCTGCAGGGTGGAGTCGAACTGCGCCGGCCCCTGGATGTTGACGGTGGCGTCGCCGAGCTTCTTAGCCTCCGCCTGCATGCCGCAGCCCATCGTGACGTAGAACCCGTCACCGGCCACGCCCTGAATGAACGAAAGCTTGTAGGTCTTGCCGCTGCTCGAGCCGGTCGTGGAAGTGCTCGTGGACCCGCCCGACGCGCTCGAGGACGAACCTGAAGACGAACACCCTGCGGCGAGGACGGTCAGCAGCACGGCTGCCGCTCCCGCGGTTGGTACCACCAAAGACCGCTTCATACTTGCTCCTTCGCGTGAAACTTGGTCGGCCGCCGCCCCGGATAAGCCCGGGCACGAGCCGTTTGAGCGCGCGGTAGCGGGCCTGGTTACGTCCCGCGAACCGGCATGTTCAGCTGTTGGCAATCTTTTGGAAACATGTCGGGTCGATCTTCCAGCAGTCATGTCACCGATGTCAAGACCGTTACCTAGTCTTGTCCTTAGCGGTTTTATCGGCGGTTGTAGCCAGGAAGTATCGTTTCGGATTCAGACCTTGACATCGGTGACATGAAAGAGGCACTCTCTACGTTAAACATTGCAGCATGATTACGGCAGCGTTGCGGAACCGAGGATGAAGGCAGCGGCTCCGCGGCGTCAGCAGGCTCTGCGGCCGACAAGGAGTGGATTCGATGAGCGTTGTGCTGGAAGCACGGGATATCACCAAGCTTTACGGTCATGTCAGCGCGCTGTCCGGGGTCAACTTCGAGGTGAAGGCGGGCGAGGTCACCGCGCTCATCGGAGACAACGGAGCCGGCAAGAGCACGCTGGTCAAGATCCTATCCGGGACCGAAACGCCGACGTCGGGCGAGATCCTGGTCGACGGCAAGCAGGTGACGATCGACGGGCCGCTGGCGGCGCGTCATCTCGGGATCGAGACCGTCTACCAGGACCTGGCGCTGGCTCCCCATCTCAACCCCGTGCAGAATATGTACCTCGGCCGGGAGATCATGCGCCCGGGGATCTTGGGGCGGCTGGGTTTCATGGACAACACGGACATGCTGGCCGGGAGCAAGAAGGCGTTCGACGAGCTCGGTGCCACCGTCCGGAACTTTGCCGGCAGCATCGGCGCCATGTCGGGCGGCCAGAAGCAGGCGGTCGCGGTCGCCCGGGCCGCCTCCTGGGCCAACCGGGTCATCTTGCTTGACGAGCCCACGGCCGCCCTCGGCGTGGTGCAGACCAAGGGCGTCCTTGACCTGATCCGCCGGGTCCGCGACCGCGGGCTCGGCGTGGTGTTCATCAGCCACTCGATGCCCCACGTGATCCAGGTCGCCGACGAGGTCCAGGTCATGCGGCTGGGTCGGCGGGTGGCCACCTACCGGGCGAAGGACACCACGATGGAAGAACTCGTCGGGGCGATGACCGGCGCCGTAACCCAGGAGAACCATGTGACCCAGGAGAACCAGTCGTGACTGACCAGGCCACCGTCCCCCCCGACGCCCCCGCCGCGGTAGCGCCCAGCGAAGACCAGCCCACCGGGCGGCTCGCCCGGCTGGCCCGGCTGCAGGCGCTGCAGATCATCATCGTGCTCCTGGTGATCGTGGTCATTTTCTCGATCATGAAGCCCAGCGCCTTCCTGACCGTCTTCAACATCCGCGGGATCGTCCAGGACACGGCCATTCTCGCGGTCCTGGGCGTCGGGATGACCTTCGTCATCATCACCGGCGGCATCGACCTGTCCATTGGAAGCGTCCTGGTCTTCAGCGGCGTCGTCGCCGACAAGGCGATGGCCGCCATGGGCGGCCAGGGCTGGGGGGCCGCCATCGTCGGCGCCCTGGTGGCCATCGCCGCCGGGCTGGCCTGGGGGCTGCTCAACGGCTTCCTGATCGCGCGGGCGAAGGTACCGCCGCTCATCGTCACGCTCGGCACCCTGGGCGCGGCCCTCGGCCTGGCCCAGGTGATCACCGGCGGCGTCGACCTGCGTGACATCCCGACCGTCATGGTCAACTCGGTCGGCTTCGGCAACGTCGTCTGGCAGATACCCACCCTGGCCGTCATCGCGGCCGTCATCGTGGTGATCGGCATCATCATCCTGCACCGCACCCGGTTCGGGCTGCATACCTACGCCCTCGGATCCAACCCCGAGGCGGGCCGCCGGTCCGGGCTGAACGTCAACGGCCACATCATCGCGATCTACGCCCTGTCCGGCCTGCTGGCCGGCTTCGCCGGCTGGCTCAACCTGGCGTTCTTCCAGTCGACCACGATCTCCGGGCAGAGCTCGACCAACCTGTCCGTGATCGCCGGCGTCGTCATCGGCGGCACCAGCCTGTTCGGCGGCTACGGGTCCATCCTGGGCAGCGTCATCGGCGTCTTCATCCCGGCCACCCTGCAGAACGGGTTCGTCATCATCGGCGTCCAGCCGTTCTGGCAGCAGGTCGTGGTCGGCGCCGTCCTCATCGCGGCCGTCTACGTCGACCAGCAGCGCCGCGCCGCCGCCCTGCGCGGTGGCGGCCGGACCAGCCTCGGCAGCCTGCTATCCCACCTGACCAGCAGCAGGCAGGCGGCTCCGGCGCGGGAGTGACCTCGGCCGCGTCAAGGTCGCGAGCCTCGTGACCACGCGGTTCAGCCGACTAAGGAGCAGCATGAAAGCCGTTGTCTACGATGCCCCTGGCAGTTTCACGATCAGGGAGATCCCGACACCGGATCCGAGACCCGGCGAGGTACGGGTACGCGTACAGCAAACCGGAATCTGCGGAACGGACCTGCATATTCACAACGGCAAATTCTTCGCCGAGTTCCCGCTGACCCCCGGCCATGAACTGGTCGGACCGGTGGACGCGCTAGGCGAGGGCACCGAAGGATTCCGCGTCGGCGAATATGTCGCGGTCAACCCCAACATGAACTGCGGGCACTGCGAGTACTGCCGGACCGGGAACACCTTGATGTGCGCCAACCTCAAGGGACTCGGCACGAACTGGCCCGGGTCTTTCGCCGAGTATGTCGCCGTCCCGGCCAACCTGGTCTACTCCGTCGACGGCATCGACCCCGACATATCGGTGTTCACCGAGCCCACGGCGTGCGCCATGCACGGCGTGGAGACACTGCGTCCCCGGCCGGGGAGCTCGGCCCTGGTCTTCGGCGCCGGCCCGACCGGCCTGCTGCTGTCTCAGCTCATCGCGCGCGGTGGCGCGGTCAGCGTGACGGTCGCGGCTTCGTCCGCGTTCAAGCTCAAGCGAGCCGAGGACCTCGGGATCGACACCACGTTCCTGATGGACCGCGCGGATCTGGCCGGCGATGCCGCCAAGCTGAAGGCGGAGTCAGGCGGCTTCGACATCGTGGTCGATGCCACCGGGTCGGCGGCCGTGTCGGAGCAATGTGTGCCACTGACCCGGAGCGGCGGGACGGTGATGTTCTACGGCGTGACCGAGCCCGAAGACCTCGTCCGGGTCAGTCCCTACGATGTGTTCCGCCGCGAGATCACCATCAAGGGGTCCTTCGCCGAGATCAACTCATTCCCGGCCGCGATCGCGGCGCTGCGGACCGGCCGGGCCCGGACCGAAGGCCTCATCACCCACCGGTTCGCGCTCGATGACTACGCCAGCGCCCTTGACGCATTGCGAAGCGACCGGACGGTCCACAAGATCATCATCGAGTGCTGACGCGATGACCGCTGATTCCCGGCTCCCGGCGTGTTCAGATGAGGCCGGCGCGATCTGCACCCTGGGTCTCGACCTCGGGACCAGCTCGGCCAAGGCGGTCGTGATCGATACCGGCGGCAAGCTCCTGTCTCAGGCTTCAGCCGGTTACGCCGTGACTTCGACGATGGCCGGCTACGCCGAGAGCGAGCCGGCCCACTGGTGGAGCGCGGTGACCGCCTGCGCCCGCGAGGCTGTCCAGGCGGCGGGCGCGCAGCCGTCGGCGATCGGGCTGTCGGGACAGATGCACGGTCTGGTGATGACGTCCCGGCATGGCCGAGCCCTCCGCCCGGCCTTGCTCTGGGCCGACAGCCGCGCCACCGGGTCCCTGCGTGCCTACCAGCTCCTCGGCCCCCGGGCGCTGGCCAGGCTGGCCAACCCGCTGGCCCCGGGCATGACCGGCCCGATGCTCAAGTGGATCGCCGAGAACGAACCGCGCACCTACACCGAAGCTCGCTGGGCGCTGCAACCTAAAGACTGGATCCGGGCCCGTCTCACCGGCGAAGTTCACGCCGAGCCCAGTGATGCTTCAGCCACGTTGCTCTACGACGTGCCGGGCGACCGCTGGGACCTTGAGGTCGTCAGCGCTCTGGGCCTCGACGCCGGCTTGCTGGCGCCCTTGCTGCCTTCAGCTGCGGCGCCGGCCGGCCACCTGACCGCGCAGGCCGGAATTGAGCTAGGCCTGCCCGCCGGCATCCCGGTCGCGGCCGGAGCCGGCGACACGGCCGCCGCGGCCCTGGGCAGCGGGATCGTCGACAGCGGCGACATCCAGCTGACCGTCGGCACCGGCGCGCAGGTCATCCGGCCTGTGGTCGTACCGGTCAGCCGGGCGGACGACGGGATCAACCTTTACCGGTCAGCGACTCCAGATGGCTGGTACCACATGGGCGCCACCATCAGCGCCGGGATCAGTCTCAACTGGGTGCGCGAGATCATGAGCGCCAGCTGGGAGGAGCTGTATGCGAGCGCCGGTCATCCGGGCCAGGCTCACGACCCGATCTTCGTCCCGCACCTGTCGGGGGAGCGGACACCGTATTGCGATCCGGCGCTCCGCGGTTCCTGGACCGCGTTGTCGCTAGCCGACGACCGGACCTCGCTGCTGCGCAGCGCGCTCGAAGGAGTGGCATTTGCGATCCGCGACACCCTGGATGCACTGCTCGGAGAGTACCGGCCGCCGCGCCTTCGGCTGGCCGGCGGAGGCACCCTGGCGGCCGGCTGGCGACAGCTGCTCGCCGATGTGCTGGGATTGCCGCTGTACGCCGTGGACGTCCCGGCGGCATCTGCCCGGGGCGCTGCCCTCTTGGGGGCCCACGTCGCCGGCCTGCTGAGTTTCGACGATATCCAGGGACCGCTGGCGCCGCCCGCCAGCCTCGCGGCCGAGCCGGACCCGGTGCTGGCCACCTTCCACGCGGAACGCCACGCCAACTTCCGGCGGATTGTCGCAGCCCTGGCCACGCAGCGACCCGCCGAGCGGGTCGGCGGCCGCTCAGGCGGCCGCTCGCGCGGCCGCTCGCGCGGCCGCTCAGGCGGCCAGGAAGGGGCGGCATGACCAGCCTGACCGCGGCAACCCTGCCGAAGCTGAACGCCGGGGTGTCCCTTCCGCGCTACGACCGCCGCCAGGTTACGACCGGAATCGTGCACATCAGCGTCGGCAATTTCCATCGTTCGCACCAGGCGATGTATATCGACGCGCTGATGAATAGCGGCGCGGCGATGGACTGGGGCATCTGCGGCATCGGCCTGCAGCCATCCAACACCAGGATGCGCGATGTGATGGCCGCCCAGGATGGCCTGTACACCCTGGTCCTGCGGCATGGCGACGGCACCTGGGATGCTCGCGTGATCGGGTCGATCGTCGAGTTCCTGTTCGCCGCCGACGATCCCGGGGCGGCCATCGAGAAGATGGCCGCGCCGACGACCCGGATCGTGTCGCTCACGATCACCGAGGGTGGCTACAACCTCGACGCCGTCACCGGAGAATTCAATTCCTCAGCTGCGGCCGTCGCCGCCGACCTGCAGCCAGGAGCCATCCCGGGTACCGTTTTCGGGCTAGTGACCGAAGCGCTCGCTCGTCGCCGGGAGCGAGGCATTCCGGCGTTCACCATCCTGTCCTGCGATAACGTCCAGGGCAACGGCCACGTGAGCCAGCGCGCGTTCACGGCGTTCGCCCGCCTGCGTGACCCTGAGCTGGCCGACTGGATCACCCGCCACGTCCGGTTCCCCAACGGCATGGTCGACCGCATCACACCTCAGACGACCGAAGCCGATCGCGCCGAGCTCAGCTGCCGATTCGGCCTCGACGATCAGTGGCCGGTACTCTGCGAGCCGTTCACGCAATGGGTGCTCGAGGAGAATTTCGCCGACGGCCGGCCACCGCTGCAAGACGTCGGCGTACAGATCGTTTCCGACGTGGAACCCTATGAGCTGATGAAGCTGCGGCTGCTCAACGCCAGTCATCAGGCCCTGTGCTATCCGGCCTACCTGGCCGGATACCGGCTCGTGCACGACGTCACCGCTGACCCGCTGTTCGCGCGGTTCCTGCTGGACTACATGAGGCAGGAAGCCATCCCGACCCTGCGACCGGTCCCCGGCATTGACCTGAAGCGTTATGCCCGCCAGCTGATTGAGCGCTTCTCCAATCCCGAGGTGGGCGACACGGTGGCCCGGCTGTGCGCCAACGCCTCCGACCGCATTCCCAAGTTTCTCTTCCCCGTCATCAGGCACCAGCTCGCCGCCGGTCAACCCGTCACCCGCTCCGCGGCCGTGGTGGCCAGCTGGGCACGCTACGCCGAAGGCACCGACGAGAACGGCGAGCCGCATGCGATCATCGACGCCATCGCGCCGCGGCTTCAAGCCGCCGCCCGCCGGCAACGCCGCCACCCGACGGCCTTCCTGGATGACAACCGTGCGGTGTTCGGTGACCTGGCCGACGAACCCCGGTTCACCCAGGTGTACAGCTCGATCCTGACCGCACTGCACGAACACGGCGTGCGAAGGACCCTCACCGACCTTGACCACTACGCCACAGCGGCTACGGCCGGCCGGACCCCGGTCGGCCCGGAGAGGAACTCGCCCTGACCAGCATGCGACGCGTCGTCGTCTACCCAGGCCGGATCGCTGTCGAGACAGCGGACATCCCGGCCCCCGGCCCGAACGAAGCCCTCATCCGCACCCTCGTGGCCGGCGTCTGCGGCTCCGACCTGCACGCGGCCCACGGGCGCCACCCCTTTGTCCCGCTGCCCTACCGGCCCGGCCATGAGGTCGTCGGGGTCATCGAGACGGCAGGGTCGGGCGCCGGCACCTTCGCACCGGGACAGCGGGTCATCGTGGAGCCCGACTTGCCCTGCTGGACGTGCAAAATGTGCACCTCGGGGCGCGAGAACCTGTGCGAGAACCTGCAGTTCTTCGGCTGCGGCTATGCTCAGGGCGGCATGGCGGACTACTTCACCCTGGCCGCGAACCGCCTGCATCTCGTGCCGGACGCGCTCGATGATCACACCGCGGCGCTCATCGAGCCGCTGTCGACGCCGGTGCACGCCGTGCGGCTGGCGGGCGACGTCGCGGGCCGGTCCGTGGCCGTGCTCGGCGCCGGAACCATCGGGTTGCTCACCCTCGCGGTGCTCCGGGCGCACCAGGTAGGAAAGGTGGTCAGCACCGATCCACTGCCCGCCAAACGCGCGCGGGCCTCAGCCCTCGGCGCCGACGCGACCATCGACGCCGGCACCCCCGACGTCGCCGGGCAGGTGAGACGGGCGCTCGGCGGGAGCGCCGATATCGTGTTCGACTGCGTGTCCGTCCAGTCGTCGATAGACCAGGCGATCGCCATCGCCGACAAGGGCGGGACGGTCATGGTGGTCGGCGTCCCGGCCCGGGAAGTCACCGTCCCGCTGCCGATCGTGCAGGATCATCAGATCCGGATCCAGGGCAGCGCCACCTATCTGCCGGAGGACTACCAGGAATCGGCCGGCCTGCTGAGCCGGGGAGCCGTCCAGACGACGGACTTCGTGACCGCCACGCGGCCCCTCGCTCAGGTCGCCGAGGCCTTCGAGCTTGCCTCGTCGGGAGATCACCTGAAGGTCCTCGTCACGGTCGGCCAGCGGTGACCGCGTTGCCGGTGCGGCCAGCCGGCGACGGTGCCGTTTGCTGACGGACCTGAAGCCCCTGCGGGCGGCTCTTTCCCGCGCACTGGTGGCACTGGATTTCGATGGCACCCTCGCACCGATATCACCACACCCTGGCGACGCACGTCCGCTGGCAGGCGTCCACCAGATCCTGCGCGATGTGCGTGCCACCGGAGCAACTCTCGCCGTCGTCACCGGTCGAAGCGTGGCCTCGCTCCTGCGCGTCAGCAGCTTCGGTACCGTGCCAGGCATCGTTATCTACGGCACTCACGGCGCCGAGAGGTGGCAGGCGGGCGAACTCCGCACTCCGGTGCCCCCACCTGGCCTGCACGAGCTACGCCTCAGCCTGCCCGAGCTCTGCACCGCTCATGACCCTGAGATATGGATCGAAGACAAAGGACTGTCGCTCGTCATACACACCCGCCTGACCGCGGAGCCGGAACGCTTGCTGGAGATGCTGCGCCCTCCGGTCGATGAGCGCGCGGCAGCTGCCGGGCTAGGGGTGCGGCCCGGCAAGGAAGTCCTGGAAATCTGCATTCCGGGCATCGACAAAGGCACGGCGATCCGAGAGCTCCTCTGCGACGATACGGCGGCGGCCTTCTACGCCGGCGATGACCTCGGTGACCTGCCCGCCATCGCGGAAGTGACGGCATGGGCCAGGCGCAGCGGCCGGCCCGCACTGACCGTCGGGGTGAGCCCCGGCGGGAGCGGTCCCATCGCCGAGCAGGCTGATGTCACCGTGCCAGATCCGCAGGGTCTCATCTCGCTACTGCGGCAGATCATCGAGGATGCCGCCTAGATCCTTCAGTCCACCCTCAGAACGCCAACTACTACTGCTAGTAGCCTTGGCTCGTGCCGAAGGGAACCACCGAACGGAAGCCGGCTGGAGCGCTAGCTCCGGCCGGACCTGGACCAGCCGATGACCTGGTCCCCGCGGGATTCCGGCTGCGCGCCGACCCACGGTCGCGGATGGTGGCGGACGGGACGGTGCTCACCGGCGGTTACCCCACCAGGGTGCTGCGGCTTACCCGGTCGGGCGCCCGGCATGTGTCGGGCTGGTGGTCAGGTACGCCGGTCCAGGACAATCCCAAGGCCCGGGCGCTGGCCAGGCGTCTTCTCGACACCGGGATCGCCCATCCCGCAGTGGACGAGGCCTGGCCGGCCGGCCGCGAGCACGGTGCCGATGAGGTAGGTGCCGACGAGGTAACGGTCGTGGTCCCGGTGCGCGACCGGCACGCCGAGCTTTCCCGCTGCCTGGCCGGACTGACCAAGGCGCCGCGACTGATCGTGGTCGACGACGGCTCACGGGACCCGGAGGCCGTCGCGAGTATCGCTGCCGGGGCGGGTGCCAGGGTGCTGCGGCGGCCGGTGAACGGCGGACCGGCGGCGGCCAGGAACACGGGCCTGGCCGCCGCCGATACGCCGCTGATCGCTTTCCTCGACTCCGACTGCGTGCCCGGGCCAGACTGGCTGGATCTGCTGTTGCCGCACTTCGCGGACCCGGCGGTGGGCGCGGTCGCGCCGCGCATCGTCCCGCACGAGAACGGGCGAAGCTGGCTGGCCCGGTATGAGGGGGCGAGTTCCACGCTCGACATGGGAGAGCGGCCCAGCATCGTCCGGCCGGGATCGCGTGTTCCCTACGTCCCCGGGGCCGCCCTGGTGGTGCGCAAAGCTGCCGCCGGGGCGGGTTTTGCCGCAGAAATGCAGGTGGGGGAGGACGTCGACTTCATCTGGCGGATGGCCGCGGCGGGCTGGCGGACCCGTTATGAGCCAGCGGCCACGATGGGACACCAGCACCGGGTGCGGCTGCGCGAGTGGCTGGCCAGGCGCAAGGATTACGGGACCTCGGCGGCGGCACTCGAGCTGCGCCATCCCGGCGCGGTGCGCCCGCTGTACTCCTCACCGTGGACCGCGGTGGCCTGGCTGGCGGCGGCCGCGGGCCGCCCCGGCGCGGGCGCCATGGTCACCGGCACCGGTACCGCGCTGCTCGCCCGGCGGCTGGCTCAGGTCACCGGCGAGGGATGGCCACGGCCGGCCAGTTCGGCCGCATGGCGGCTGGCGGCACACCAGGCCGGCGGCGGGACCCTGGCGGCCGTCAGGCCGCTGGGCAGCGCGATTTCCCGCACCTGGTGGCCGTTGACGCTGCCCGCGGCGGTGGCGGCGCGGCGGCTCCGGCTTCCGCTCGCCGCGCTGGTGCTCACGCCGCCGCTGCTGGACTGGCTGGACCGCCGCCCGCCGCTCGACCCGGCACGCTACGTGGCCGCGCGGCTCCTCGACGACATCGGGTACAGCCTCGGGGTCTGGCAGGGATGCGCCGAACGCCGGACCGTTCGTCCGCTGCTGCCCCTGCTGCGCGGGCGTCGCCTGACGCCGACCGTCACTTATCCAGGCCGCGGCTGAATTCGGCCGGGACGATGAGGTCGTCGGGGGACAAGTCGTGGATGGAGGACCGGCCGAGCGCGAGCAAGGTGGAGTCGATCCCGCCGCGGAGCACG
>Ga0302179_10000501_pt1 | contig 25934 bp, 22 predicted proteins | sample I_Palsa_E3_1_FD_198788 | JGI IMG/M metagenome (GOLD analysis project Ga0302179, IMG submission 198788) | Peat permafrost microbial communities from Stordalen Mire near Abisko, Sweden - I_Palsa_E3_1 | ecosystem: Environmental > Terrestrial > Soil > Palsa > Peat permafrost | place: Sweden...
GGTAGTCCCTCAAATCCGTAAATGGTTGCGGGGGGTGGATTTGAACCACCGACCTTTGGGTTATGAGCCCAACGAGCTACCAGACTGCTCCACCCCGCAGGTTGATCATAAACAATGGCTCCCAGATCGTCAAACGACTGAGCGATTTGGCCGTGCGTCACGACGAATTCAAACTGAGGCACTGCCAGCGATTTAATCGCTCCGGCAACAGTCAAAGCTGGATTCGCTATCTGGATCATCCCTCAGGATGGTCCCTCGGATGCAGCTCTCGCGCGCGAACCATTTCGGCCAGCCCATCGAATCCGCCGCGCGATTCTTAGCATCGAACAGTCTGCAGATTGGAAGCGGAACCTGAGAGCTGAAGAGCTATGGAGAACTCTATTTATGGCTAAGAAACATCGTAACGCTAAAGAACCCGACGTCGATCGTGGGGGAGCGAGCGCGCAGCCTCGTCTTCACCAGAGTGCTGCCGAAATTCAATCGTATGGCACCGTTTCGCACATGTTGCCTCTCGACCTTGAGGAGCCGGTTCGCCTCGAGATGACCGAGCAACTCAATTTCTTGCTGGCCGACACGATGACACTCCGCGATCTCTACAAAAGGTCGCATTGGCAGGTCGCGGGACCAACTTTTTATCAGCTGCATCTCTTGTTCGACAAACACCACGGAGAACAATCTGAGATCGTCGACACGATCGCCGAACGGATACAGCTTCTTGGGGGAGTCTCGATCGCCATGGCCGCGGATGTGGCGGAAAGCACGCGGATCGAACGTCCGCCGCGGGGCAGGGAGGAAGTTCCCGTCCAGATTTCTCGCCTTCTCGATGCGCACCAAATCATCATCGGACATTGCCGCACGCTGGCGCGCCGCGCGTCCCAACTGGGAGACGATGGCACCAACGATCTGGTTGTTAGTGACGTCCTTCGCAGCAATGAACTGCAAGCGTGGTTTCTCAGCGAGCACCTAGTGGATGCGCCGCTGGTACGCGCCGAACAACCGCGGCTACGCAGCATCGGCTAACCCAACTGCGAGCTAGACGAGCAGGCTCGCGCAGCAGAAGCCTGCTCGTGTAGTCGGCACCGCCGGGTCGGTCCGCTATGCATGGCTTTCCATCTTCAGATTATCGTGGCCGTAATATTCGTAGGCTGACATCGGTTTCTCGCCGCCCTTTTTCCAAGTGCGCTCATCCTCGGGCAATTTGCCCAGCGCCCGCGCCATTTCCCGGATGTGCATCGCAACCGCGCCACAGCATGCGCCGATGAAGTTGATGCCAATATCGCGCGCCTGGCGCGCATAATCGCCCATTTCCTTCCGCGTAAGCTGCAGCGGATCCAACTCGTAGGGAAACTCACGCAGGCTGGTGAAGTCGGGCTTGGCGGCCGGAGTATGGTATGCGACCGGCTGACAGGCCAGATAGCCCGATACCGCCTTACGCATCTGCTCCATCGGACCGAGAATATGCTGCGGCGGACGCAGGCAGTTCATGCCAACAATGTCGGCGCCGGCATCGAACAGCGCCTTTGCGGCGTCGGCTGCGCTCTTGCCTTCGGCAGTCTCATCCTTGTTCTCGAAACAAATCGTGACCATCGTGGGCAGGCCGGTCTTCTTCGCCCGCTCCACCGCGATCAGCGCCTCACCCAGCCAAGAAAACGTTTCGCCGATAATGAAATCCACGCCCTCCTCGACTTGCACAGCCAGTTGCTCGTCGAAGGTCTTCCGCACGCAGTCGGCGGCTGACGCGCTCCCCGGTTCGTACATCCACGTTAAACTCAGATTTCCCGCAACCAGACATCGCTCTCCCGCCACCTCGCGCGCAATGCGGACTGCGGTTCGGTTCAACTCCTGCAATCGATCCTCGAGTCCCACCGTGGCCAGCTTGTCGCGGCTCGCATAAAACGTCAGTGCTTGCAACACTTCCGATCCCGCTTCGCGAAATTCCACATGCAATTCGCGCAACGCCTCGGGATGCGTCAGCACCACTTCCGGAGTGAACGGACCCGCCCGCACCCACCCGCGCTTCTCCAGTTCCAGTAAATATCCGCCGTCGCCTAACACCGGACCTTCTTTGAGTCTTTCCAGAATGCCTTTCTTTTGCATACTCTCTCCTGGTTTGCTCAACCTCCATATTCGCACCCGACCCGAAGTTCCGCGAAGCAGCGAGTCGCCGTAGGATCCGCGCCTCACGCCGCAGCCTCTTTGAATCGCCCCTTCTTCCAGTCGCGCAGCGCCTGCTGTGCGGCATTCCGCCCCGGCGCTCCGGTCACGCCGCCGCCGGGATGCGCTCCCGCTCCACACAGATAAAGCCCGCGAATCGGAGAGCGATATTGCGCCCAGCCCGGCACGGGGCGCATAAAGAAAAGCTGCTCCAACCGCAAGTCGCCGTGGAAAATGTTGCCCTCGGTCAATCCGTAGGTCCGCTCCAAGTCCAGCGGTGTAAGTACCTGCCGAGCCACAATCGCGCCCGGAACGTTGGGCGCGTACTCGGCGATCTTTTTCACCACGCGATCACCCAGCAGTTCACGATTCTCATCCCAATTGCCCTCGAGCAACTTGTAAGGAACATACTGGACGAAGCAAGTCAAGATGTGCCTGCCGGGCGGCGCTAATGAACTATCCGCATTCGATGAAACCACGCAATCCACCCACAGCTCTTCCGGAATCCCGCCAAATTTCGCGATGTCATAGCATCGCTCCGCGAACTCCAACGACGGAATCAGGGTGTAAAACGTGCGCTCCAGCGGCGATGCCTGCGGCGACGTTCCCGTAAACCGCGGCTCTTCCGCCAGCACGAAATTGACCTTTGCGCAGGGTCCGCCCATCTTGATGCCGCGCACCGCAAACAGAAAATCTTCAGGCAGTTCGCGCGGCGCCACCATCTTCAAAAATGTCCGCTTGGGATCGGCATTCGAGAGAATCATGCGCCCACGAACTTCGCTTCCGTCCTCCAGAACAACGCTGTAGGCCCGCCCGTTGCGGACATCGATCTGCGACACCGACGCCGACGTGCGAATCTCCACACCCAGCTTCCTTCCGGCCGCCGCCAGAGCTTGCGTGATCGAGCCCATCCCGCCCATTACGTGCCCGGAGAAGCCCTGCAATTCGTGCTCGCCGCCGCTCAGCAGGTGAAACAGAAGTCCGATCGCCGTGCCCGGTTGGTATGGTCCTCCATGCTTGCCATACACGTTGTTCGCAAGGAATAGCGTCTTCATCTTCGCGGATTCGTAGTTGTGATCGAGAAACTCTCCCAGGCTTCCGGTCAAAAAGGAGATCAGCTGCGCGATCTCTGCGCTGGAAATCCCGTGAAACCGTTTCCCCACTCGAAATAAATCGCTCCAGCCTCCGACGGTGGACGTATCCATCTCTGGGGGCGGTTCCATAAAAAACGGCTGAAGGTAGCGCGCCAGTTTCTTAAGTTGATCGTCGACTTCGACGAATCTAGCCGCATCTTTCGCCGATATTTTGCTGAACTCTGCCTTCGCTCGTTCCCGATCTACCCACCACGGAACTACATGCCCATCGGGGAAAGGAACCTGAATCGCCGGGTCGCAGGGAACCATGCGCAACCCATGATCGGCCAGCCGCAGTTCGGCGATCACCTCGGGCCGCAACATACTGGCAATATAAGAGGTTGTCGAAACGCGGCAGCCGGGAGCGACCTCCTCGGTCACACAACACCCACCCACAATTCCGCGACGTTCCAGCACGAGCGTGGAAAGCCCTGCACGCGCCAGATATGCGGCAGCAGTTAATCCGTTGTGACCGCCGCCTACTATGATCGCGTCGTAGATGGAGCTTAAAGCTCGGTTCACCTATTTTGACTCAAAGTCACGTTATGGATCCACGGACGATATACGTTACTGCATCAGGCTGTCAAAATGAAGTTGAAAATTAGAAGCACGTGTTATATGCTCTCGTGACTCGGAGTCATTCATGAGCGGAATAGCCAGCAATCCGGTTGAGCCACCCCGTTATATTCGCCACGACGCAGCCCGGCCCCGATCCGAGGCCAAGCGCTCCCGCATCGTCGCAGCTGCCATGCAGCACTTTGCGGAGAACGGATATCACGCCGCGCGAGTCGGCGATATCGCGGCGACTCTGGGAATCGCCAAAGGCTCGATCTTTCAGCATTTCGGCAGTAAAGACGGCCTGTTCTTCGAAGTGTACAAACGAGCCGTGCGCTCCTTCTCGAAATATCTGGACGCGCCCGCCGACGCACGGGCCGCTGGATTTTTCAATGTTTTGCATTATTGGTTGATCCGCACCGAGCACTTGCTGCACGAAGACTGGATCCCCTACCGTGTCTCCCTGCTGGGCAACTACGGCACCGATCTGGCCTTGAAGCGGGAAATCAATCGCTTTCTGATTGCCGAAGATCCGTATGGGACGGTCGCGTTTGTGCGTTTTGGCCTGGAACGAGGCGAGTTGCGCAAGGACATGGATGTCGAAATGATTGTGTCCATCCTGGACTGGACCATGGAGCGCTTTCAGGACGCTTTGCTCACAGCCGAGCTGGACCCCGGCCTTTTTCGCAGGCAGGGTGAGCTGCCTGAGAAGAAGGAAGCCCGTATCCAGCAATTCGTCGCGGTCCTGCGGCGCGCCGTCGGCGCCGAGTCTGCACCTCCATCTCGCGGCCGGCCTGAACTGCGGAACAGCAAACCGTTATAGCGGAGCGAACATGCCAAATTGCGGATTCATGAATTAGAGTTCAACTCCACAGCGAGAAAGTTCCAGGCCATGCAATCTTCGATCGAGCAGATATTATCCAGTTACGACGACCGCGCTCCGCTGTCCCAGGCTTCGACCATTCCTGCAGCTTGGTATGTCGATGCACGCATCGCAGAACTCGAGCGGTTGAGCGTGTTTAGCAAGACCTGGCAGCTCGTCGCGCGCACCGATCAGTTGCGATCGCCAGGGCAATTTGTCGCCACCACCGTCGCCAGCGAGCCAATCGTCGCCGTCCGTGGTAACGACGGCGTTCTGCGCGCCTTTTTCAATGTTTGCCGTCATCATGCCGCCGCCGTCGTAACCCAGCCTTGCGGTCAGGCCTCTCTCTTGCACTGTCCATATCATGGCTGGAACTACGGCCTCGATGGCACGCTGAAAGGGACGCCGGAATTCGAAGGCGTAGAGAACTTCGACCGTACGCAAAACGGCCTTGTTCCCGTTCGAGTCGAAACCTGGGAGTGTTTCGTCTTTGTCAATCTCGACGAACATGCAGCGCCGCTGGCCGAATTTCTCGGCGGCCTGGTCAAGTGCGTTGCGCCTCTGGGCATCGGCAAGTTGCACTATTTCGACCGCCGAACCTTCAACATCAATTGCAACTGGAAGGTTTTCGTCGACAACTATCTCGATGGCGGTTACCACGTTCCTCACCTTCACAAGGGCCTGAATTCCGTGCTGGACTACAAGGAATACACTATCGAGAACGAAGACCGTTACTGCCTGCAGTCCAGTCCTATGGTGGCTTCCGAAGTAGATGCCGCCACCGGCGAGACTCGCAAGGGCGATCGCGCCCGCTATTTCTGGCAGCATCCCAACCTGATGATCAACTGCTATGAGGGATATATGGACACAAACCTCGTGATCCCCGTCGATGTCGATCATTGCACTGTAATCTTCGATTTCTATTTCGGAGACATCAGCGATGCGCGCCGGAAATACAACGAGCAATCGGTGGAAGTCGGCAATCGGGTGCAGGAGGAAGATCTCGGCATCTGCGAAGACGTGCAGCGTGGCCTGAAATCGCGCGCCTACCGCGCTGGACGACTCTCCGTTCGCCGCGAAGCGGGGGAACAATTATTTCACCGATTGCTCGCCGCTGATCTTAGGCGAGGTCTGGCACCCAGATCCGCGGCGGCCGATTAGCGACCGTCCAATTCCTCGTAAGAACGACCAGTCGCAAGCGGCGAAAGAATGCAGCCCACCGCGCATGCGGTGGGTAAGGGAGAGAAAATGACCGAGCCCCGGAGGGGCGGAAGAATCGTCCGCCTGCTGCAAAATACTCTCGCGATCACGGGAAATCAACTGCGACTCTAGCCGCTGAGGCGAGCTCTCGATTTTGCGCTCACTGATGATCCCTCCGAATCGCCTCCTGCCAGGTCTTCGACTTGATCATCGTCCCATCCTTCAGCAACTCGCGCGTGTATTTGTAATAAAAGTTCTTCTCATCGGTCGTCACTAACAAATGCCCGCGCCAAATCAGCGTGCGGCCCTTCAAGGTAAACACGCTCTCCGCTTCACCCCGAACGGAAGAAGTCTCTGGATGCGCGTCATCGGCATCGTAGGTTAGGTTCTCGTAATCAATTTCCTTTCCCCAGGGATATTCGGCACTCTCTTGCCCCTTCCAGTGCACCGTCGTCTTGTGGCGGGCCTCGTCGCGCTCCACTGTCCACTCGCCGGGCCAAGGGAACCCTTCGCTCTTGATGTCGGTTCGTTGCTCAGAAGGTTCGGGTGGCGAAAAACCGGGCGGTACAATGCCATGCTCCGGAACGACCGGCAACACGACTCGTGAGCCATCGCTTCCGCCCAGTTCCAATGAGGTGGTCATCGAGTAAGGCGTAGGCAACATCATCGGCCACAGTGCATTCGAAATCGCCACGCGAATACGGTGGCCTTGGGGAAACACCCACGAAGTCAGATGCATTTCAATATCGAGCGGATATACCTTGCCCGGCTGCAAGTCGCGCGGTTCGCTCATCGACTCCCGTTGCGCGCCATTCATTCCCGCCCCCGTGATTTGCGTGACTGTTCCGTCGGGCGCAACATCGGAGAGCCGCGCAAACCAATCTGCCAAGGGCGCGGTCGCCGAGGCGCGCAACAGAGCGTGCGGGTGTCCCAGGATCGCCATGTCCTGCGGCAACGGCGCGGAATCATATACAAGACTGAACGCGTCCACTGGGCGCACATCGCTCAACAACTCGCCCCACCAGAATCCCGCCTCCACGCCAATCGACGGCACATACTTGAGTTGATGAGTATCGGGCTGCCGCGCGGCAGTCTCCGCCAGCGCGTGATTCGGCTGCAGAAATAGAGTTGATGGCCTCGCATCTTTCGGCGGCCATGCATCCTCTCGCCTCCACTCGCCGGGCACATTTTCCAGATTTGGATCAGGGGGGTGCCAATGCTGCATATAAATGACCAGCCGCGGATCGCGCTCCACGCCCGTGCCACGTCCTTTGAGCCAGCGATCAAACCAGCGCACCGCCTCATTGCGCCATTCGATCTGCGGACCCGGAACGGCCTCATTCGGAAAAGTATGGTTCCACGGCCCGACGATAGCCTTTACCGGGCCGCTTGCCTGCATCAGCATGTCGGTCACGTTGTCGCGGTAGCCATCGAGCAATCCGCCGATCAGAAAACTTGGAATAGTAATTTCTTTGAGCGGCCGCACGCGCTCGCGCCAGAAGGGCCCATCATGCTGATGCTTCAGATAAAGCAGCGACCACGGAGGCGTCTCAAAGCGGGGCCCCAGAACTTTTTCGTCGAGTGTATAGTCCGGTGCGCCCGTCCATCCCTCTGCCATATCCATGTTCAACTCGAACTCGTCGATGTGCGCTATGCCATCCACGTAGTGCACGTCATCATGAAACAATTCCGCCGTCGCGTCCACCGCGAGAATTGCTTTCAATCCCGGCGTATGCCGCATCGCCATCTGCAGCGCGGTGAACCCTCCCCAAGAAATGCCGAACATTCCCACGTTGCCGTTCGACCACTCCTGATGCGCCAGCCACGCGATCACCTGTTCTGCGTCGACTTGCTCTTGTTCGGAATATTCGCGCTCCGGCGGCGCACCCTCGCTCGCGCCAAATCCACGAATATCCACTCGCACGCTCACATACCCGCGCCGCGCAAAATAGGCATGCTTGGGATAGTCCCCGGCGGCAGTCCCATCGTCTTTGCGATAGGGCAGATATTCCAGCAGAGCAGGAAACTTTTCCCCTGGTTTCGCGCCATCCGGCATATAGAGGGTTGCCGCGAGCCGCACCCCATCTTTCATCGGAATCCACACCCGTTCCATGCGGACCGCATACACTGGCGGGGACGGGATCTCATTCGCAAAAACGGCGGCAGAGAAAAAGAGAAGGAAGAGAAAGCTGGCTATGCAACGACAAGCAGGTACGCTCAACGAATCTCCTAAACTTTTGGTGGAATTTCCAGAACTAATCCTGCGCGGACTCCAGCTCGCGCCGCATCGCCCGCAGATCGATTCCCAACTGTTCCGCCTTCTTATAAAGATGGCTTCGTTCCAGCCCCAGCGACTTCGCCGCCAGACTCACGTTCGAATGGCTGTGCTTCAACTCGGCGAGGATGACTTCCCTTTCAAACGCATCGACGCGCTGGGCCAGCGGCCCTGACGAAAATGTGGAGGAAACCGCAACACCAATGTTCCGGTCTTTGGGTAAAGCCATTTCCACGGTATCAAGATCGACGTGACCGTCGGTCGCCAGGAGCATCAGCCGCTCCACCATATTGCGCAACTCCCGCACATTGCCCGCCCAGAGCTGCGACTGCAGCGCGGCCATCGCCTCCCTGGAAAACGGAACCGGCTTCCAGCCATTCTGGGCACTCACTTGCGCCGCAAAATGAGCGACCAGCGATGGAATGTCCTCTCGCCGTTCTCGCAACGGCGGCAGAGTAAGCGGAAAAACATAAATGCGATGAAATAAGTCCTGGCGGAATTTGTCCTCGCGCACCCGCGCTTCCAGATCGCGATGGGTTGCCACCACCACTCGCACATCCACACTTACCGGCTTATCGCCGCCGATGCGCTCCACTTCTCCTTCCTCCAGTACGCGCAGCAGCTTGGCCTGCATGGCGAGAGGCATATCGCCGATCTCGTCCAGGAAAATTGTGCCGTGATCCGCCTGCTCAAACTTTCCGACATGCCGGCCTGCCGCCCCGGTGAACGAACCTTTCTCGTGCCCAAACAATTCCGACTCGATCAGTTCCGCCGGAACGGCCGCGCAGTTCAACGTAACAAACGCTCCCCCGGCCCGCGCGCTGCGCTCATGAATCGTGCGCGCCACCAGCTCTTTCCCGGTGCCCGTTTCTCCCAGGATGCAAACCCGCGTTTCACTCGCCGCCACGCGCTCCACTTGCGCCATCACGCGCTGCATGGCCGCGCCCTGCCATACAATCTCGTGCTTGCCCAGCCGTTGCTTGAGTTGGCGGTTCTCGCTTTCCAGCCGTTGCAGCTTCAGCGCATTCTCCACCGTCAACAAAAGTTTTTCCGTGGAGATCGGCTTCTCCAGAAAATCCAGCGCGCCCAGCCGCGTGGCCCGCACCGCCATTTCGATGTCCGCCTGCCCTGACATCATCACGACCGGCGCCGTCACTCCCTGCGCCTTCAATTCTTCCAACAGCGCCAGTCCGCCTTTGCCGGGCATCACCACGTCGGAAAGGATCAGATCGAACTTCTGCGTCCTGGCCAGTTCCAGCGCTTTTCCCGCGTTGTCGCAAACCGTGGCCTCATGCCCGGCCAAGCGAAACGCCCGCGCCAGTGACGCCAGCGTGTTCGCTTCATCGTCCACAATGAGCAGATGTGCTTTCGTTGGCAAACATCCTCACGATCTTTGAATCACTCAACCTGCGTGCAGCACTGGATCCGAGCCGCTCGGCAACTCGATTACAAATGCCGTGCCGCGCCCGGGCTCGCTCTGCACGCGAATTCTTCCGCCGTGATCGCTCACCACCGACTGGACGATGGCCAGCCCCAGGCCCGTGCCATGCTGCTTGCTCGTATAGTACGGAGTGAAGACCCGTTCACACTCCTCCGGAGTCAACCCAGAACCCGTATCCTCAACCTCGATCAACACCTTGCCGTCCTCACCGCGCGTGCGCAGCGTCAGTATTCCTCCTTGCGGCATCGCGTCCATCGCGTTCAGCACAAGATTGGAAACTGCCCGGTGCAACAATTCCGCGTCCGCCGAAATCGGCTCCAGGTTCGGATCCAGTTGCAGCTCACAATTGATCTTCGCACGTCCTTCGGCCTCCAGTTGTGCCTGAAAAAGTTGCAGCACGCCCCGAATCACCTCGTTCACCTGCACCGGCTGAAGTTGCGGTTGCGGCATCTTCGAGAATTCACTGAACCTTCCAATGATTCCTTTCAGGTTCGAAATCTCCGCCAGCAGCGTTCTCGAGCTCTCCCGGAACACTTCGTCGAACTGCTCCGGATTCTGTTGCCGCGCCCGCACCAGATTCTCCACCGTAAGCTGAAGCGGAAATAGCGGATTCTTCAATTCATGTGCCAGCCGCCGAGCCAGTTCCCGCCATGCCGCCACCCGCTCCGTTTGCACCAGCCGTTCTTTTTGCCCCAGCAATTCGGCGGTCATTCGATTGAAGGAATCGGCCAGCTGCGCCAGTTCGTCGTCGCCGTTTACGTCTACCCGGGCATTCCAATTTCCCGCCGCGACTTGCTGCGCGGCGCGCGCCAGTTGCTCCACCGGACGCGTCACCCGCGCCGCCGCCCAACTGCTCAGAAGAATCGCCAGCAGAACTCCTCCGCCTCCCACCAGCAACGCCGCCGAGCGGATATGCCGCTTAAGCTCAACGTAGGTTCGCCGCGAGTTGCCGATCAGCAAGATCGCCAGCAGAGGACGATCCTTGCCCGTCCCCAGCAGCGGGATGGCATGAAACACCTCATCATCGGCCTGATCCCCCGACCACTGCACCACCGCCGTCATTTCCTGCCCATACTCCCGCACTGCGTCGATCACCGGTTCGAGCTTTTCTGGAGACCGCATCGGGTCTGGGGAAGTCGTAGACGGATCGATCAGCGATTCCGCCGAGAAATGATCGCCGCGATTCTGATACAGCAAGGCGTGCATTCCGGGCGGCAGATCCAGTCCGGAGAGGAAGTTCTTATCCAGGCGTCGCCCGCCAATCACATAGAGTGGGTGCTCTCCGACCCGCATCGCACGTGCCGAAAACAAACCCAGCGCCGTTCCGTCCGGTAGTTCTTCCTGCTTGAGAAATGCTCCCTGGTCAGCCTCTGCGGAAAAACTGGCAATCGCGCTCTCCGGGTATCCAAACTTGGCCGGCCATTGCGCCGAAGAGATAATCGTCCCGTCGCTTTCCAAGAACTCCAGAAAGTCGAGCTGACTATTCTCTGCCGTTGCCTTCGCCAACTCAAAATACGGCCCCGAATCCGCCGGCGCGTGGTTCAATGCCAGTGCCATGCGGCTCGCAGCCTCCGACTTCGCAACCTGCTCCACTCGCCGCTCCACCTCCTCGCCCTGCCGGTTGAATTCACGTCGAAACTGCGTCACCAGCGCCGCCGTTCTTTCGTCTTCACTGTGCACGAAAGCGCGCCGCGTCACTTCTGACACCAGCCACGCCACCGCCGCCACCGACAAAAATACCGTCAGCGCGAACACGGCCAGCAGTTTCCTCCGAAACATCATTGCTCTTCTCTTCCCATCCAGACTTCGTCCAGCCGCCAGCTTCCGTCCGATGCCGGCCTCCAGTCCTTAACAGCCGGCGACGACGCCCACTCCGCTGGAAGGTGAAACAGCGGAATCACCCGCTGCTCCGCCAGGAGCACCCGCTCCGCGGCGTAGAGATCCTCTGCCGAATCGCCGTTCAGTCTCGGCATCGCCATCCCCAACGCCCCGGCCACGCTCGCCAGCGCGACCCAGGGATCAGTCGAAGCCAGGGGAATCCTCACCAGCCGCAGATCTAACCTAGGCAGATCCGGCCCAGGAATATCCAAGCGAGGAAGATCCGACTGAAGAGGAGCCGTCCCCGCCGTTGGCCGCAACACAATACCGGCATCTTTCGCGTTCAGCGCCACCCGCTCAACCAGCACCCGCGCCAGCGAATCGTTGGCATCATATCCCACTGTCCAGTTCGCCGTTGTGCGAACCTGTTCGCGTTCACGTCGAGCCAGCTTCAGGTCTGCATCGGTTGAAAACGCGAATCCATAGCCGCCCATCCAGTTTGGCAAGACACTGGCTGTCGCTTGGCCCGTGCCCTGCAGCAGCACGCTGCGCATCGAAGTCCGCTCCACGCTGTGCGCCAGCGAAGAGCGCAATAGCTTCTCGTCCGCCGTCTGAGCGTCGCTGCCGAAAGCCAGCGCCACCAACTCCATCGGTTGTGAAGTGATTACCCGGCGCCCCTCCATCGCCACCCGATGTCCCTGCTCCGGCGCTACCTCCACCAGATCGGCCGTCCCCAATTTCAGCTCGACCAACTGTTCCTGGTAGTTCCTGCCCATCTCCACCTCGATCATGTCCACAAACGCTCGCCCGTGCCAGTGATTCTCCTCCACGCTCAGGGTCAGCCTTTTTCCCGCTTGCCAATCGTCAATGCGAAACGGACCGGTTCCGATCAGCTTTCCTCCGCCGTTCCGCCTCACAATGCTGTTGCGCGGCAGCGCAAGTTCCGCCGGCAAATCAGCGTCGCCGTGGTCGCATTCGACGATCACCGCGTCTCCTTCGGCAAACACCTTCCACGACGGATTTGCCGTGCGCAGCGAAGACGCGGCAATCTCCGCGGTCAGCGCCGACCCATCATGAAACTTGACGCTCCGGCGCACACGGAATTGCCATCTCTGGTTGCCCGGCGCAACCTGCCACTCCACCGCCAGTTCTGGATGTATTCTCCCCCGCTCGTCCACCGTGACCAGCGTTTCGAAGATCAGCGCCAACAGATTCCGTCGCGCCACCGAATCTGCTTGTGTTGCGTCCACCGGATCGAGCGACTCCGGCGCTTCGCGTATCGCAATGCGCACGGTCCCGCCATACTGCGGACGAGTCTCTGCCGCGCCCGTCCTTATGAGAATGGCGATCAGGAACAAGCTACTGGCTGCAACCCACCGCCACCCGAAATGCTTCATACTCTCCCGTCTCCCGGTTCCTGACAATGGCGATCGCGCTGTCGTCTTTCGCCTCCGCCCACAATGCCGTGATGTGGCCGGCAAAGTCCAATGCCGCGCTCACCGGCACCGGATCACGGTCCGTAATCTCGTAAGCCCGCACGGAGTCCGCGCCGTTCTCGAAGCCATTCTCCCCCGCGTCGGTCGCCAGCACCTGCCAGCCCGATCCGCACCCCGTCTTCACGCTCGCAACGTCGCTGCCCCAGCCCAGTTTTGCCGCCCGATCTGTTACTCCATCCACCAGATGAACTTGACCGTCCGTCCCCGCAAACAGCCACAGCAAATATCGTTCGCGGGGCAAGGGAGCGGCCGAATAGAACTTTCCCACCGTGGTAAGTTTCCCCACTCCCGGGGTTAAGGCCCCGGTAAAGAAGTTCCTCGAGGCCGAGTAGAACGCACCCAAAGGCTGCACCGGAGATCCGCCAAACGGCGGAAGACTTTCCACGCCTGCCGTCACCAACGGCCAGGGATCGTCACTCTCGTGGCAATTCAGTGTGAGCGGCAAACTCGTCGTGCTTCGGCAGAACACGCCCGGAAGGTAAACATCCAGCAAGTGATCCTTCGCCCCCACCACGCGCCCACGCAAATCCCGCGGCCACGGACGCGCATGCGTGATTCCCAGATTCTGTTCCTGTTGCCACTTTCCATTTCTCAAGCGGTAGATCGCAACCTTCTCACCATCCAGCACCGCAATGTGCCTGGGTTCGCTGTCTTGCTCGATAACCACGACATCCAGGATGCGATCTTGCTGCGACCAGAGCGGAATCTTGCGCAGGCTCACGGGCATAGACTCGCGCGCGAAGCCGACTTCGTCCCCGCGCGGCACCGATACCATTACCACCGCAGATTCGCTTCCGCCCAAGTGAATCTCAGCGACCCAGACGAAGAACCGGGGATTCTGCGAGAGCGAAAGCACCATTAAGGCCGCGGCCTGCTCCGGCTTCGCAGAACGCACCCCCAATTCTTCCAGATCCGCGCGCAGCACGCCGCTGATCGCATCCACATCTTTCTTCGCCAGAGACGATCGGTTCCCCACCGTGACCGCGACCGCCCCGGGCCCCGTGACTGCGGCAATCTTCCGCGCCAGTTGCTGCGCCGGTCCGCTCCAATCGTCCGCAGCCGCGCGCTCAACCAAACCGCAACTTAGAGCGAAGAGGACCAGAACCAACTTCAACGAGCGGAATGAATTGCGAATCGCATCGCGCATGGCGTTCCGTGTTGCCCCCAAGGTGTCATGGGAAGAGGCCGGTGGCCAGTGGTCAGAGAGATACGGACGACTGATCACTGGCCACGACCGCGACTACCGCTCACTAGGTCTTGTCTTTATCACTAATCTTTATCTTTGCTGATCCGCCTGCCCACTCTGGTTCGCCACTCCCATGCCGCGCAACACGTCATTGGCGAAAAAGAATTTTCCGTCCGCCGGCACCATCATGATCTGCAGCTTGTCGGAAAGCCGCTCGGCCACGATCTTATTAATGAGCAGCGGATTCTCCTTCAAGACCGCCGCCTCACCCTGCATCCGTTCCGCATCAGCCGCCGCGGTCACGCGGATGCGGCCTGCTTCCGCCTCCGCCAGCAACTTCCGCCGCTCGCCCTCGGCTTTGCTGTCGATCACTTTGGCTTGCGCTTCCGCCTCCGCATTCTGAATCGTCGCTTCCTTGCGCGCCTGCGCTTCCAGCCGGCTCTGCTCGATCTGCTTTTGCTTGAGCGGAAGCGTGTACTGCATCGCGTCCGACTCACCCTTGGCCTGCAGAACGTGCACCTGCGCTTCACCCTCCGCCTGCTTGATCTGCTGTACCTTCGTGGCCTCGGCCTCCAACTCGGCAATCCTCACTTCTTTCCCCTTCAACTCCGTCTCCACGCCCATGCGATCGTTCTCCTGCTCTTTCAACAGCAGCGCCTCCAGCCCCTTCGCATATTCCGGCGGCAGTTGAATGTCCCGCAGCATCACTTCTTTCACCACGATCCCATCCGCCGCCAGCTTCTGCGTGATCATCCCCGCGGCCCGCTGACGCACTTCCTCGCGTTTCGCCGAAAAAACATCGCGCACCGTATAGTTCGGCACCACTTCCCGCCACACGCTCGCCACTGTGGGCGGCACAATTTCCTTTTCCACCGGACGCGGCAAATTCCCCTGGATGTAATCGAGCTTCTTCGCATCCAGCCTATATCGCACTGTGATCGCGAGTCCCAGCGTCAACCCTTCTTTCGCCTGTACATCGAGAAGTTGCGTCTTGGCAGAAACATTCGTCGCCGCGGCTTTTCCGTCTTCCGCAACCCCGGTCGTAAATATCTGATCCCGCGTATCGAACAATGCCACATCCTCCATCAACGGCATCACCACGTGCGCTCCGGGATACAGTGTCCCCGGCATCGTCCCGCTCATCTCACTCACGCGCACGCCCGCCATCCCACTCGGCACCACCACTATGCTGAAAGCCACGAGCAGCGGCCCCCAAGCCAGCATCCCCAGCGCCAGCGAGGTTCTCCACCGCAGCGCGACCGGCACGGCACTCACCGTCCCTCCCGGCGTCTCCAGCAATCGCCGGTAGAGCATCTCGCGATACAGATCGTAGGTCAGAATGCATACGGCCGCGATCATCATCCCAAGGCCGCCTGTAATCAGCAAATACTTCAACGCCAGCATCGTCGTTCTCCTTTGCGCCTCAGCGCTTCTGCCCTGTGTTTATCGGCACCGTCTGCCGGACCATCTGTCGGACCGGTTGTTGGACAAAGAAGAGCCGGAACACCTGCCCGAAAATCACTTCCTCCGCCAGCACCGCCACCGCCACCGCCACCGCCACCGAAAAAATCAGGCCCGCCACAACTGCCATGAATGTGATCGCCATCTGCATCTCTCTGCCTCCGAAGCTCGCGTGGATAGCCGATGCCGCCGGCGTTTCGGACTTACGGTCTTCGTAAATGGTTAGAGCAAGCAGATGCCCGAACGGAAATCGATTGGTTCTTCGAGCTAAACCAAAACGGCCACGGAAGACAGGCGTTTCCCAGTTGACACACTGTGTCGGCGAAGACACGCCTGTTGGTCTCCGTAACTCCGTGATGAAACGCCTCTCGCTGCCGCCCCATTTGACTTCCCATTTCCCCGCCGCTATCGTTGCCCCAATGAACGTCGTCAAATCCACCCGCCAGTTCGAAGCCTGGCTGGCCCAGCGCACTCACATCGACCAGAAAGACCTCCGCCTGAAACACACCAACATGAAGGCCGACATCTTCATGTTCCTCCGCGCCACTTACTACCGCTGGGCGCAACTCTGGCCGCAGCTCTGCCCCGATCTCGCCCAGGCCCCGCACGTGCTCGCCGTCGGCGATCTGCACGTCGAAAATTTCGGCACCTGGCGCGACGTCGAAGGCCGCCTCATCTGGGGTGTCAACGATTTCGACGAAGCCTGGCCCATGGCCTACACCGTCGATCTGGTCCGCCTCGCCGTCAGCGCCCACCTCGCCGCCGCGGCCGGACGTCTCCCCCTCAAACGGGAGGATATCTGCGGAACCCTGCTCGAAGGCTATCGCCAAAGCATGAGCAAGAAAGGCTGCGCTTTCGTGCTTGGGGAAAATCATCCATGGCTCCGCCTCATCGCCGAAAACGAATTGCGCGATCCCGTCCATTTCTGGGCGAAACTAGACGCGCTCCCCACGCTGAAAACCGAAGCCCCCATCAGCGCCATCGATGCCCTCGAGCACCTAATGCCCGCTCCCGGCATCTCTTACCGCCTCACGCACCGCATTGCCGGCCTCGGCAGTCTCGGCCACGCGCGCTACGTCGCCATCGCCGACTGGCATGGCGGACGCATCGCCCGCGAAGCCAAAGCCCTCGTCCCGTCTTCGTCCCATTGGGCTCAAAGCCTTCAGGTTCGGAAGCATGAGGCGAAGAAGCAGGGCCCCGCCGAAATCCTTTATCAAACCATCATCAATCACGCCGTCCGCTGTCCCGATCCCTTCGTTCAGCTGCGCGGACGCTGGATCGTCCGCCGCCTCAGCCCCCTCTGCTCCCGCATCGAACTCGCTTCCCTGCGCGCCCCCGAAACTGAACTCCGCCTGCTCCACGCCATGGGATGGGAAACCGCCAACATCCATCTGGGTACGGAATCCGCGCGCAAATCCATCCTCCATCATCTCGCGAAACAAAAAGGAAAGTGGCTGCACCAGGCCGCCGAAGCCATGCTCCAATCCGTCCGCTCCGACTGGGAAGTCTGGAAGAAAAAAGGCTACGTCTGACCCGTACCCGTACCGCGGCATTCGCCAGAACTCATCTCACCAGCAGCCAAGAGAGTTGCTGGCGAAATGGCGTTTTTTTCGCCGTCGAACAACTGCTCCCGCGCGTCTCGGACAAATCAGGAAGATTGTGATCGACTTCTTGTACGCCTCTCTTTTCAAATGTGAGCGGTTTGGAGCAGACAGCCAGATTTTTGCCCAATAAGATTGGGTGGTTTCACCTGGATGCTCCAAGTTCTCACGCCGGAACCCGAAAGCCCCGAGGGTTCGACACCAGAATCGGAAGCAGAATCAAATCCCAAGCGAAATTTCAGACCGCCGCAAGGCGAGAATTTTCGGAGGATTCCATGAAGAGAGCATTCTTGTTGATCGTTGTGCCGGCCCTGCTGGTCGCGCTGGGGTTTGCACAAACTCCCGCGGCGGGTACCAATACAGACCAAACCAACATCAAGGGTTGCCTGGGTGGCTCTGATGGCAACTACACAGTTGTGGAGGACGGCACCGGCCGCATTTTCAAGATCACCACCAGCAGTGTCGATCTCAAGCCACATCTGAGCCATGACGTAACCCTCATCGGGCAAAGAGCAAGTGGGGCGAGTTCCGCCGCCGCTGACGACAGCTTTGCCGTGACCGCACTGAACATGATCTCCGAACACTGCGCTGCGGACGCCGCCGCACCCGCTGCGACTGTCACCACACCTGCGGAGACTCCCGCCCCACCCGCCTCAGGCGCCACTCCACCTGCGGAGACTGCTGTCACACCCGCTGCAGACGCCACCCCGCCTGCGGAGACTGTTGCCCCACCAGCGGCAGACGCCTCTGCCCCCGCCGGAACCGTCACAACGCCTTCGGAGACTGCCAACATACCGCCTGCGGCCGGTGCTGCACCCGCTGCTACTACCAGCACAGTTCCAGAGAATGCCGTCGCACCCGCTGCGGACGCGTCTGCTGCCGCCGCGGCTGTCACCACGCCTTCGGAGACCGCCAGCACACCTGCTGTTCATCCTCGGAGACGGTCAGAAACACCTGCTGTAGCCACTACCCCCGCTGTAACTGCAACCTCTTCTCCTGAGAGTGGCAGCACGCCTGCTGCAGCCGCCGCTACACCCGCTGCGACTTCCAGCACATCCTCGGACCCTGTCAGCACATCTGCTCCAGTCGCCACTACACCCGCTGGCAATTCCAGAGGCTGGTCCTTATGGCTCTGGATTGCGTTAGGCGCGCTGGTGATCGTCATTGGCACACTGTTCCCCTTCTTCAGCAGGTGGAGAAAACGGAAGAGTTTGGAGGGGACGGACGTCCCAAATCTTTCTTTTAACCGTGAAGTGAGTTCCGTCCAGGGCGAGGGTGACAAACAAAGCGACAAACAAGGACCACGCAAAGCCGCTTAGGACGACGGCCGAATAATGATTGCGAATCTTGGCGCCGGTGGCGACCGCTGCCGGCGCTTGGGCCGCTTAACGCCCAATAGTCGCCACTCTGGTCAATGAGTCTAAAGGCGATGTTTCAACAGGACACCCGGACGTAGAGATGCCGGGGCAAACTCCTCTTTGCGTCCCGGTTCGAGCCGCGCCATAGTCGGCTTCCCGTCTCCAAACTGCGTTACACTATCTCGCCGCTCATGCCGCCCACTTCCTACGATTCTAACCACCTCCTCACCCAACTCGAAGCCGCGAAAAATCGCTTCGACCCCGGCCAAGCGGCCCTTATCATTAAGCTCCTCGTCCAACTCTCAAGACTCAAACTGACCGACCCTCACCAGCTAATCCGCTTCCACGAGTGTTTGCTCTTTCTCCGCGCCTTTCCTCACGCGCCCTCTCTGGTCCCGCACGTCGAACATCTGCTCAACGCCTTCCACCAGCGGGTCGAAAAAACTTCCGCCCTCGATGTGGACATGTCTGTATTCGACGACTTCGACACCTCCGGCATCGCCGGTACCACCATGCAGGACACTCTCTCCTTCGACGTTGCTCAATGGCTCACGAACCGCATTCCCCGCAACGTCGAAATCGCCTGGGACGATTATTGGGACGACTATCAATCGGAGCGCTCCCGCGGCAACACCTGGCCGCGCTTCATTCCTCTTCTCGAAGAAGATGCCGACGTCGAAGCCAACATCCCATGGACGCGCTGGCTGGACGCCGCGCGAGGCCGCCAGAATCCGCTCCCGTGGCTCCTTGGCCGCTTCGCGCAACTTCCGCTTCCCGATCGTCAGCGCGCCGAACTTTACGACTCTCTTCGTCTCCCCATTCGCTGGCGGCTTGAAAACCTCAAGCTTTCGCGCACGCGCAATTGGATTCGTCCTCGCCGCTTCTACTTCCACAATGCCCCACTGATCCAGCGCAGCGAAGTCTCCATCTCGCACGAACTGGCCCAGCCCGCTCCTAAACTCGAAAAGCTTTCTCTCTCCGCGGCAGAATCCGTCATGCACGCCATCCGCGAAGTCATGGCCGTGCGTTACCGTGAACTCTATGGCACCACGCTCGGCGACCCCAGCACCGTAGTTCGCGCCAAGCTTGGGCGCGGCGTGGTCATGCATTTCTGGGGATTGCCGCCAAACCGCCGGCTCCCGTTGCGCGGTTATCTCGCCGGCTATACGCTGAAGAATGGGGTCCCCATCAACTACATCGAAGCCATCGGACTCTGCGAATGGATCGAGGTCGGCTTCAATACTTTTTATACTTATCGTCAAGGCGAAACCGCCTGGATTTACGCGCAGGCGCTGCGCTGCCTGTGCGCGCTCACTTCCGCGAAATGCATTTCGATTTATCCGTATCAGATCGGCCAGAATAACGACGAAGCCATCGACTCGGGCGCTTTCTGGTTTTATCGCAAGATGGGCTTCCGTCCGGGACGCGCGGATCTGCGGAAGTTGTGTGAGAGAGAAGAAGAAAAAATTTCCGCGAACCCGCAATACCGCACTACGCCGCGCATTTTGAAGCGGCTCGCCGAAGCTCATATGTTCTATGAATTGCCGCGCAGCGAACCGGGCTCGTGGGATAGATTCTCCGCGCGCAACCTCGGCTTGCTCGTCAACCGCCGCATGGCGCGAGAGTTCAACGGCGACAGCAACCGCATTCGTCAGGCCTCTACGAGCGCCGTAGTGCGAGCCCTCAAAATCAATTCCTCCCGCTGGAGCCTCGATGGGCGGCAAGCCCTCGAAAACTGGTCGCTGGTCCTGGCTCTGATCCCTGACCTGGAGCGATGGTCGGCCGATGAGAAGAGGCAACTGGTCGGGATCATCCGCGCCAAAGCTGCCCACAACGAAATGCGCTATCTACGTCTAAGCCAGCGGCATCCGCGGCTGCGAGCGGAGTTGCAGCGCTTGGGCAGCGGCTAACTCTCACACCTTCTTGCCGTTTTGGCTAGCTTGTTTGACGGTTTGCAGGACGAAGTCGAGGGCCATGCCTTGGATTTGTTTCTGACTTGATCCATATCTGCTTTGGCTGCTTTTTGTGTGATCTTTCCTTTTGTGGGGTCCGCCCGGGCAAAGCTTGTGGATTTCAGCTTGAAAATAAAGTTTGGGGCGTGGTTGCGTCGTCGTCGGGGCTATCGTTGGATCGCTTGCTTCTCCGCTGAAAATCACCTCGACAGCCCCCCTCCCCCCTTTTTGCATAATCTTTAGAATCATCGACTTGGCGGGAAATTCTCCGCAAGGTCCGGAGCCTAAAGAACTTAGATACTAAGTTCTTACACATGAATAACTTACAGGCGTGACGATTCGGGCTCACCCGACCGTTACGGCCTCGACCATCATCGCGCATGTCGTGGGCTGTAGACAAGGTCAGATGTCACAATGGGCCTGTGGAAATTTTCTGCGACATCGGTAACCCATTTGGGTCATCCCGATGCCCCGCGTTTTCATCAGCGGGGCGAGGGATCTCGCGCGAGGACACATCCGAGGCCCGCTAGTCATCAGCGCATTATCACCGGCGATTGAACCGTGGCTGGAGCATCGCAGACTGCCGGGCTTTGCCCGGCTGGACAGCCCTTCGACTCCGCTCAGGGCAGGTTTTGGGGCGGCTGTTCCTACATAAACTCATTCTGCGCCTAACTTTTCTTGCGTGCCGGCAGGATGGTGAATTTCTTGTTGCGGGGCAGGCGATAGGTTTCGAAGTCGTCGTGGTCGATGGTTAGAATCGTGCTCAACCGCTCGCGGGTGGCGAGATGGACGAGGGTGGCGTCGGCGAAATCCATGGGACGATCGGCGTAGTCGTGCATGAGCCCCTGAATCTGTGGCAACCCCTCATGGGCAATGGGTGAGAGTAGAACAGCGCCCGAGCGCAGAAGCCGCCAAATGGCGCGGACATCAAGACCAATGCGCGCAGCCAGATAGAAAGCTTCCGTGAGAACAGCCTGCGTTGTTAACAACGGCAGCCGGACGTTGTTGTAGGCCTGTAGGCATTCCGCGTGCCTACGGTCGCTGCGATGGATGAGGGCGATAATTACGCTAGTGTCAATCAGCCCGCCGGCTGACGCGGCGACTGGAGCCATTCATTTCCTTCAAGTGTTTCTGATAAATGATTTCCCGGACCAGTTCGCCGGACCTTTCGGATGCCGTGGGATCGCCACCAGCGCATGCCCCGATTGCCGACTGGGCCCGCTTGCGGATGGCGGCCTGTTCGGCCGCGTCGTCGTGGGAGTGGCCGTTGCGGCGGGCACGCAGCCCGTCGGAAGCAAGCTCCTGCAAGAGCGCCGACAGGGACTTGCTTTCATGGCGGGCCTGCTCTTCCAGATCAGCTTTCAGTTCCGCCGAAAGCCGCCAGCTGTAGACTTCGGTTTTCATGCACTACAGTGTAGTGCAAAATGCTTTTCAGTTCAATATTTCATTTCGCTTTGGCGTCCGACGCTTTCAAATCGCCGATCAGCCTCTGAAACGCTTCCTGATACGAGTCGTGGTCCTTCCAGTTGCTGAAGTCGGGGATGAAATACTCGCGAATCTCGCGGGCGGAATCTTTGCCGGTGTCGGCGTCGAAGCACTCCCAGTCGCGCAGGGTTTCAAACGGCGCCAGCCGGATGGGAAACAGTACCCGCCGCTGGTCGCGTACCTCGCGCTTGCGGGCCTTGGCGATTTCCGTCTTCACCCACTCGCTCTCCATGCTGTGCGGCGACAGGATCAGCAGCAGCTTGTCGTGCAGTCGGATGGCTTCGTCGATCTGCTCGTGGAGTTTCCTGCCACCTTGAACGTCGTGCGGAGCAAACCAGCAGCGCACGCCTTTGTTCTGCAAGTCGGCGTAGAGGCGGTCGGCGAAGTCTTGGTCTTTGGTGGAGTAGCTGATGAAGCAGGAGTAGAACTGGATCGGACTCGTGGCGAGCGACTTCGCGAAGGCAATGAATTCGTCTGGAACCCCGCAGCCGCGGAGAAAAGCCTCGGGAATCTTGCCCCTTGATCGATAGACCGTGTCGATGCCGATCGTGGACGGGCCCAGGTGCCGGACGCTGTCAAGGCCGCTCACTCCACTGAGGTCGGTGGCCGAGAAAAGCGTGTCGTCAGTGGTAGCGTCTGTTAGGTCGGCACCCCCAAGCCGCGTAAACCGTATCTGCGCCAATGTGAGGTTGGCCGAACCTAGGTTTGCTCGCCTGAGGTCCGCCACGCCGAGCTTTGCTCCTTTGAGGTTAGCTCCGGAGAGGTCAGCCTTGAGCAGGTACGCCCCCATCAGGTCGGCGTCAACAAGGTCCGCATTAGCGAGAAGGGTGCCCTCAAGATGTGCACCCGAGAGCGTCGCCCTATAGAGGTCCGCTCCGGCCAGATCCGCGCCGTCCAGCCTAACGGAAACCAGCAATGCCCCTCGAAGGTTAGGAACCGCCCCGAGATTCTCCTGCCTCCATTCGTTCCAGGCCTCAACGCCCTCTTTCAGCTTCGCCAGATGTTCGGGATTTGCCATCCAGTCACCTCAGTCGGGAAATCGCCGGGTGCTCGCTGTCAGAAGACCAAAGAGGCGAGGTCGGCCTTGATCGCGCCGAGCAGGTTCGATTGCACGACCGGGAACCGCTCCGGCGCCAGCACAGAGGGAGACGTGGCTCCGCTGTATTTCTTGAACACGTCGCCAATCTTCTTGCGTTTGGCGCGCGACTTCGAGGCCTTGCCGTGGTCGAGGTCGTGGCGCGACTCAGTCCGGAGGCTATTGATGTCGAGGAACGATTGCGGAGCTTTGTCGGCCAGACGCTCGCCGACGCCCTCGTGGAAGAGAAAATAGAGATCGTCGACGAGTGCCTTGTATTCTTCGTAAGTTCTAGCAGCTCGACCGATCCGGATTTGCGCCTGCGATGTTTTGTTTGTCGGCTTGAAAAGATCGCAGCCGTGCTTCGAAGAGTAGGTCTCATTTAGCCTGGAAATCAAGGCCGCAATTTCCTCTGCGTCTTGCTTGACGGAAGCGTTTAGGCCACTCGTTACGACGGCAATTGGAGTAAGAGCATCGGCGAACGTCGGGTCGAACGCTAACAGCTTTCGGATGAGTACCATGTTCCTCGTCCGCGCGCCGCTCTTTACGTTTGCATTCACAGTGCGCTGAAAGGCCAAGTAATCCAAATCGGTCGCCCGTTGTCCCAGTTCAACTTGCCGATTCAATTCTTTGGAAAACTTTGAGAAAAACTCTGCCAGCTTCCGTTCTTTCCCTGCGGCGCAGCCGCCCTGTATGAGGCAGCAGGCCAGCGTCAGCAAGGACTGAACAATAGTCCGATTCCTTAGCAGTTTCGCCTCGTCGGCCGTAAAGCCCCGGTCAAGAAAGTCCAACGCGCCAGTGATGCGCTTGGCGACGTTCGAGGTAGCGGAAAAACCAGCCTGAGTCTCGAACACTGCCCGGACCTCGTCATAGCGGAGACCCGCGTCGATGCCGTCGATCTCCAATACCGCGGTCTTGGCTAGAATATCGAAGTGTCCATATCGCTTGTCGGAGGCGCCCACCCGTTTGAATAGGTCGTGCTTCGTCAGTTGCTTTACGAAGTCGCGCAGCTTGCTATCAATTGAATTCAGCTTCTCGCTGCTCGTGAGCGGCAGACCCTCCTGCAAACGCTGGAAGAATTCGCGGATCTCCTTGTCATCTGCGTCTTCGATTTCATCGAACTCGATTTCGTAGTCGTCGAATCGGTCAGTGTACTTGTCGCGCAGGTCGCGGTAGTGGGAGCCGCCGAACCTCTTGGCCGACTTCGGTGACAGGGGAAGCTCATTCTCAAAAAACTCGTAGATGCTCGCGAGACGCTGCTGCCCATCGAGGACCTCGTACTCCTCGGGATCACTTGAGTTCTTCAGGAAGTAGAACTTAGGGAGCTTCCAGCCACGGAGGATCGTATCGATGAGCAACTGCTTCTTGGCTTTGCTCCAAACCTCTTGGCGCTGCCACTCCGGAATTTCATACCTATCCCGTCGCTTATATATCTTGTCAATGGCCCTCTTGTTAGGGGTCATCTTCATAGGATTGAGTCTCCGGTAAGCTACGTGTCGCCGGGTCCGCGGTCCACCAATAGTAATCCTATTCCAGCGGTTTCATTGCAATGATTGTCGGCAGGCTGAGGCGTTAACTCTTCCGGCTTCTGGGGCTTGTCCAGCCTTTCGCACAAGATAAGCTAGCGCGATGCGGGAAGTTTGAGCGTCTTACGGATCCGACCAGAGACGTTGCCTGCGGCCACGCCGCTGGCATCGCCTTCGTCGATCGCGCTGCGCAGGGCGGCCAACTTTGCCGCGTGTTCCCGTTCCTCGCGCTCAAGCGTTCGCAGGCCGGCACGGACGACTTCGCTGGCGTCTTCGTAACGCCCGCTCTTTACCTTCGTCGTCACAAAACGGTCAAGTTCTGGAGTTAGATTGATGTTGCGTGTAGGCATGGCGGGCTTTCTGATACTTGGTTCGTGAACATTATGGCACGACTGGCGAGGATTGTGTCTTCACCACAGAGACACAGAGTCACAGAGAAAACCCAAAGCCTGCAAAGTCACAAACAACGTCAAAGGCGCCGGACAGGAGTGTCCGTCCCACCAAGCAACGGACCAACATGAATTTCTCTGTGTCTCTGTGACTCTGTGGTGAACGTTCGGGTTACTTCTTCCGGCCCCGGATAGCCTCCCGCGCTTCCTTATCCGCCGTCCGGCGTCTCTCGGTCTCCCGCTTATCCCACAACTGCTTGCCTTTGGCCAGGGCTAGTTCGACCTTTACTTTGCCGTTCTTGAAGTACATGCGGACTGGGATTAGGGTGAGGCCTTTTTGCTGTGTCTTGCCGATCAGCTTGCGGATTTCTTCTTTGTGCATCAGCAGCTTGCGGGTGCGCAGGGGGGCGTGGTTGTGGATGTTGCCGTGCTCGTAGGGGCCGATGTGGGCGTTGAGGAGCCAGAGTTCGCCGTCCTTGACCAAGCCGTAGGAGTCTTTGAGGTTGGCGAGGCCGCCGCGGACCGATTTGGCCTCGGTTCCGGTTAGAACGACGCCGCACTCAAATTTTTCCAGCAAGAAGTAGTTATGTGAAGCGATCCTATTAACGGCGGCGTCTCGTTGGCCGGAGGCTGTCGGCTCGCGGCGCGGGGCTTTTTCCGGTTTCGGCTTGGTTTCGTGGGTGGATTGGCGAGGCATGGGGCTGGAATTCATCTTAGCAGTGAAGGACGGTGGGGCGAAGGGTGTCTGCGGCACCCCCCAGGAAGCGAGCCGAACGCGCCCTTCGGTCGCTTGCGCTCTCTCAGGGCAGGCTCCGAGAAGTCGCGCGGCTCGCCTAGGTCCTTCGGCGGGCAAAAAACGCCCGCCTCAGGATGACAGACCAAAACTGTGCCATTACCGGAAGCCGACTTTCCATCCACTGGGACTAAGACCAAAGAGTGTAACTCCCGTGCGGGCAATCACATCGGG
>Ga0302179_10000507_pt1 | contig 25713 bp, 26 predicted proteins | sample I_Palsa_E3_1_FD_198788 | JGI IMG/M metagenome (GOLD analysis project Ga0302179, IMG submission 198788) | Peat permafrost microbial communities from Stordalen Mire near Abisko, Sweden - I_Palsa_E3_1 | ecosystem: Environmental > Terrestrial > Soil > Palsa > Peat permafrost | place: Sweden...
TGATCTTGACCACCAGCCCTGCCTCCTGCGCGGCGTCGATACCCCTGACAATACGCTGGACGGAATGCCGCCGGCTCATCCGCATAAACACTGCTTCATCGATAGCATCCAGTGACACATTGATGGACTGCATCCCGGCTTCCTTTAACGAAAGCGCCACACTGCCCAGCAAAAAACCATTGGTCGTCAGCTTGATCCGGGGAATACCCATGGACCGTATCCCCCCGATAAGTTCAACAAGACCGGTGTATAACAGCGGCTCGCCACCCGTCAACCGGATCGTATCCAACCCAAGCTGGTCATGCAGACGCCGGATGATCTCCAGCAACTCCGGTACGGACAATGACTGGCCCTGCCCCCCGGTATTGTACTGCCGCAGTTCCTCTTCTCCTGCGACGCAGTAGATACATCCCAGGTTACAATGGTTGATCAAACTTACCCGTAACGTTCTGAACGTTCTCCCGTATTCGTCGCTTATCCGCTCCATCCCGTATGATTGTATAGTTATTCTTAAAGTTACGATAGTAACCCTTGAACAGGGAGGATTTTTCAAGTGCCGAACTCGCTGCTTTAAGCAGTTATATTATATTAAAAATAATTATATTTGAATAATTTGTATAGTCAGTCGTAACTTCCTTCTGCATAATGAAAAAAAACAATAACTGTGACCTTAAGAGTTGTTTTTTATGCCGCCGGTGTTTGCCCGAGTGGCTGCCCGCAGTTCAGTCGCATCGAAAAGATCTGAGCTTTAAAAAGGGAGAACTCATCTTCCGTGAAGGAGACCAGGTCCATGGCATCTATTTCGTCACCGGCGGCACCGTGAAAGTGCATAAAAAATGGGGAACGGAAAAAGAGCTCATCCTTCGCTTCGCGCAAAAAGGGGACATCGTCGGTCATCGGGGGCTCGGCCAGGAGTCCATTTATCCGATCACGGCGACAGCAATGGAACCCGTTAACGCCTGTTTCATCGATCTCGCCTTTTTCCAGGCATCGCTAAAAGTAAACCAGGATTTCATGTATGGCTTGCTGCTCTTTTTTGCAGACGAGCTGCAGGAATCGGAACGTAAAATGCGCAATCTCGCGCATATGCAGGTCAAGGGCCGGGTAGCCCAGGCGCTGCTGACGCTGCAGGAAAAATTTGGCCGCACTCCGGAAGGGTTTATTCAGCTCACGCTCAGCCGTCAGGATCTGGCCTCCCTGGTAGGGGCCACCTATGAGACGGTATTCCGCATCATAAATGAACTGGCACAGGAAGAACTGATCCGGGTGGAGGGAAAGCACATCGCTGTCAACGGTTCCGCAAAACTGAACGATTACACAAAGGAATAACAGGTAACTTCCGCTCCTGCGGGAAGATCGCCGCTGTCTGACGGATGCAGGGCAAGGGCATTCGCCTGCATCCCCAGCCGGATATCACCTGATCCATTCAGCAACACCGGCGTCAACCGGGCCGGAGAGCCCTGCAGCCGGACGGGGAAAAACTCGTCCAGCGAGGTTCTGCTGGCCCGGGCAACACTCAACGGCAACCCCACCGGCGCCGGCGCACCCAGTCCCCAGCAAGCATGAATATAGGGTGCTATCAACAAGACAAAGTTGACCAGACCGGAAAAAGGATTGCCCGGCAAGCCAAAGACTATTCCACCCCCCGGCGTCACACCGCACCAGGTAGGCTTGCCCGGTCGCATCGCTATTTTATGAAAAAGTTTTTTGACACCTGATTCTTCCAGTACCGACGGCACATGATCCGCGTCCCCGGCAGACACCCCGCCCGTAAGGATCAGGATATCGGATGAGAGAGACCCCCGCAGGGTTTCCTTCAAAAGACCGGGGTCATCGGCAACATGCCCGCAGCCAGCCAGCCCGATACCCTCCTTCCGGAGAGCAGCCTCCAGCATCCACCGGTTGCTGTTCCGGATCTGCACCGCGCTGACGGGCTCGCCGGGTTCCACCACCTCATTGCCGGTGGTCAGCAGCGATACCCGCGGGAGAGAGGCAACCGTGGCAGTCGTCCTCCCCAGGGTGGCCAGCAACCCCATGACGGCTGGTTCACAGCGGCATGGCCGGTCTATGACGGGGTCCCCGACCCTCAGATCTTCCCCTTGCCGGGCAATATTGAGAAAAGAACGCCATGGCTCCCCCCCGACTAAATTTAATTCAATTTCCGGGCTACCTTCCTGTCCCCGCCCACCTTCCTTCACATCCTCCCGCCGGATAACCATATCCGCATCACCCGGCACGGCCGCACCGGTCATGATCTTATAACATTCGCTGTTCCGGATCGACCGGACCGGACGCGCTCCGGCAAAAATGGTTTCGACTACGCGAAACCGGCGGATACCTCCTTCCAGATCATCGTGATGCAACGCATACCCATCCATCGTGGCGCGATGAAACGGCGGATAGTCACGGTCAGCATAAACCGGTCCCACCAATACCCGGCCAAACGCTTCCGCAAGCCGCACTTCTTCCTTTCCAAACGAACGCGCCTGTGCCAAAACTATCTGCTGTGCTTGCCGGTAATCGATCATATCGGTGCCCTCTCTTATCATTAACGCTCCCCTTCCTCCTCTAATGCCCACCCCCTTTCATCATTTTCCGCGCATGAAACACCGCCGGCAGGATCGCCTCCAGCGACTCCCGGGCCCCATCACTGCTGCCGGGCAGGGTTACAATCAGCGTCTCGCCGATAGAGCCCGCTATGCCCCGGCTCATCATCGCCAAGGGCGTGCGCATCTGCCCATAGGCGCGCATCGCCTCCGCGATCCCATCGGCATCCCGCTCCAGCATTTCCCTGACGGCGCTGACCGTATTGTCTCGCGGCCCAAGTCCCGTTCCGCCGGTGGTGAAGATGAACTGGATATCCTTCGCCACCCATTCCTTTATCTGTTGCTGAATCTGTATCTTCTCATCCGGCACGATTACATAATACTCCACCCGTGCTTGCGCCGCTTCCAGCATGTCAACGATCAGCCGGCCGCTCCTATCTTCCCGTTTTCCCGCTGCCGTAGAATCCGAACACACGAGCACGGCACAGGAAGGCGATGTTGCAAAATATCTCTCCCGGTCGCTCTTGCCGCCCTTCTTTTCCAACAAACTGATTTGACCGATCTCCAGCTGCTTGTCCACCGGTTTTAGCATATCATAAAGCGCCAATGCAGTCACCGCAATTGCCGTCAGTATTTCCATCTCGATCCCCGTACGACCGATCGAACGGGCCTCGCCCCTGATAACGATACCCGAACGAGCAAACACCTCTTCCCCGAACAAACCCGCATGGAATTCCCTGTCCAGGAATTCAAATTGCAGATCCATTCCATCGATCGTCACGGGATGACAATGTGGTAGCAATTGCGGCGTCTGCTTGGCGCCCAGAAATCCGGCCGCCCTGGCCACATCGAACAAATTACCCTTCGGCAGCTTGTTCTCGCGGATAACCGTGATCGTTTCGGCCGAACAAAAAAGAACGCCCGCCGCTCTGGCAGTCCTCAGAGAAATTTGTTTGTGTGTGATGTCGCGCATAAGCGGCAACGCCGCCCTATTTATTTAAACTTCTTGGCGTCATCCAGGAATTTAGCCAGCCCAATGTCCGTCAGCGGATGCTTTAACAACCCCAGGATCGACTCCAGCGGGGAAGTGATCACATCGGCTCCGGCCTCCGCACATTTTACGATATGCAACGGGCTTCGGATGGAAGCAGCCAGGATCTCCGTTTCCCAACCCTGGATAGCATAAATATTGGCGATCTGTGCGATCAGCTCTACTCCATCCCAGCTGGAATCGTCGATACGCCCGATAAATGGAGATACATAGGTAGCGCCCGCCTTGGCAGCAAGGATAGCCTGCCCCGCAGAAAATACCAGGGTACAGTTGGTCCTGATGCCATTGTCGGAAAACCATTTCAACGCTTTTATCCCATCCTTGATCATGGGAACCTTTACCACAATATTCTTGGCAATCGCATGGAGCTTTTTACCCTCTTCAACGATTGCGCTGAATTCGGTAGACACCACTTCGGCACTTACATCTCCTTTCACAATATCAGCAATCGTCTTGTAATGGTTAACAACAGCTTCATCCCCCTTGATACCCACTTTGGCCATCAGCGAAGGGTTAGTCGTAACTCCATCTAAAATTCCTAAGTCGTTTGCTTCTTTAATTTGCGCCAAATCGGCCGTGTCAATGAAGAATTTCATAAAATGCTGCTTTTGATTTGAAAGTATTGGATACTCTTCCTTTTTGTTGATGATTTCTCCGTCGGGAACGGAAGGAAATAAAAAATGGCAAAGTTACTTATATCGCACCGCTACGACCACCTACCGTTGCTGCCTTCCGGCCCTGGCGGGGTTCAGCGGGAGCTGGTCGTATAAGACTTTGCCGGCACAAAGATAACAAGAAACAGCTATTTAAAATCAAATAATTTTTATTTTCCTTTGGCAGCGCCTCCGGCGCTTTATTTTCCCGTCGGCCTGTCCGCCAAAAATCAGGCCTCCGGGAAAATGTCTTATGATTGGCCGAAGTCCAAAGCGCCTCCGGCGCTTTATTTTCCCGTCTTACTGTTAAACCTCGCTATCCCTACCAGCTCGTCACCCTTTCCGGCGCTCCCGCGATAATATACCAGGATCATATAGTCATTCTGCGTCTCCACGTGATTGCCCTCCGTAAACGCAAAGGATGGCTTTCGGTCAGGATCGGATTTATCAACCGTCACATAGGAATAGCTGTAATATCCCATCTTCAGAAAAAAACGGCGCTCATACCGGCCATTATCGGGATTGAAAACCATCTTGGTTGAATCAGTCACCACCCCGCCCGTAAACCGGCTCAGCAGATAAACATCCTTATCCGGAAAAGCATTTTTATCTTTCGGCGCAAAACCAAACAATACCGACGCATAATCTCCCTGATAGCTGACATTGATGCTTTCCGTCGTCTCGATAGCGAATGCGCCGTCAAGATCGCCATAATAGGCATACGGCAGGGCCGACCGGTCACCATCGGGTTTCAGGATAATATCCGTCCCCGTCTTGTCATAATTTGCCTTCTGCACCCGTTCAGTCTGAAAACGGAAGCTCTGCAGATCCACCCCCCGCCATTCCGATCCCCCCTCAAATACCACGTCATTATCGTTATTATACTCCAGGCTGTTGTTGATATAAAAATTGGGTTTTATGTTGCGGATCACATTGTCCCAGCGGTAATTTTGCAAAATATCCACCTTGATCTGATCCAGCGGATTGTTGGGATTGATCGCGAGTGTATTAAGCTTTACGACGATATGCTGATGCGTCTGCGCAAGATTGTAATCCAGCGGCTGCAGGAACTGGCTCTGGATATTGATCTTCGAATTGGTCACCAGGAACCTTCGCGTAAAAGCCAGCTTGGACGTATCTCCATCCAAAAATACTTTTAGCAGAAAATTGCCCGAATGGATGGGAATACAATTGGGGTCCGGCAGCGTCGCATGGAAATGCGTGTAGCGCACCAGGGCAATCGAGGAATTGCGATAATCTTCGATCCGCACCTGGGAAAACCCCTTCAAATATTCAAACTCGCTAAGACTGGAAGGCGACCAGTCTTCATCACACAACTGAAAAGTATAGGAATAATTTTTTACATCGCCATCCAGATCGTCAAATTGCAATTCCAGCTGATCGGTACTGTTTAGCCGGATGATCGGATAGCCCATCTGATTTCCTACCGTATACAACTGAGGCGACCCGATTGACGGGGAAACGACCATATCCGAAACAGGCTGAGCATTTACGCTCCACGCGGCCAATAAAACCGGTACGAGCAGCAACGATTGGAAGCGATTCATGGGAAATGAATTAAGTAGTTTACACAATAGTACTATTTTTACCAATTAATAACACTATTTCTTGAACGTAGCAGCCTTCATCGCCCGCCGGATCGCCTTTAATCGTCAACGGACCTTTTCCCGGTTCATCCTCCGGCTTGCGATCAGCGCAACCGTGATCAGCGTAGGCGCTATGATCCTGACCCTGGCCTTTACCAACGGCTTCCAGTACGCCATCAGCCAGAAAGTCTTCAACCTTTGGGGGCATATTCGCGTACAAGGTCTCACCGGCAACGAATCCGACCTCGCCGAAGAATTGCCCATCCAACGGAACGATACGGTGCTCCGCGCCCTCCGGGCCAACCGCGACATCACAACCATCCAGGCCTTCGCCACCAAAAGCGCCGTCATCCGCAGCAGCGAAGGGATCGAATGCGTACAGATGAAAGGGGTGGAAAAAGGATATGACTTCAGTAACCTGCAGAATTTCCTCAAAAGCGGCCGCTGGCTTGAATTTAAAGACAGCGGATACAGTAACGAAATCGTGCTTTCCACCTATACGGCCGGCCAGCTCAAAATCAAGCCGGGTGACAAAGTGCTGATCTATTTTATTCAACCCGCCGGCCAGCCCCGCATCCGGCAACTGACCGTAACGGGACTTTTTAAGACCGGCATCGACGATTACGATAAATCCCTCGCCATCGGCGATCTGCGGCTGATCCAGCGCCTCAACGACTGGCAGAATGACCAGATCGGCGGTTATGAAATCTTCACCCGTGACTACCGGCTGGCAGATGCCGTTGATAGTCTCATATATCCCCAGCTACCCCAGGCCTGGGGCAGTCGCACTATCGTAAAGATCTATCCCTATATCTTCGATTGGCTCAACCTCCAGAATATCACCATCGTCATTGTCCTGATCATCATGGTCATCGTGGCCACCCTGAACCTAGTCACCTGTCTGATCATCCTCGTGCTCGAACGTACCCGCATGATCGGTATCCTCAAGGCCGTCGGAACACCCGACCCCGTCATTCAACGGATCTTTCTCTACCAGGGCGGGATCATTACTATTTTCGGACTGGTGTTGGGAAATGCTTTCGGCTTGCTGATCTGCTGGCTGCAAAACAAATACGGCTTTATCACCCTGCCGGAAGATGCTTATTTTATTTCCAAAGCCGTTGTCAAGCTTGAGTGGTGGCATCTCGTCCTCGTAAACGCAGGCACTTTTCTGATCTGCTTCCTCGTCCTGACGATCCCTACCCTGGTCGTCCGCAAGATGCAGCCGGTACGCGCCATCCAGTTCAGATAGTTCCAAAACTATCCCCTTCCCTCACTTTACCAGGTGCGAAAGAATAATGCCCGCGGCAACCGCAGCATTGAGTGACTCGGCCCGACCAGCCCCGGGAATCGTAATCCGGTCCGTCGCCAGGTCCAGCAGACCAGACCGGATACCCTTGGATTCATTACCGATAATCACCCATCCCCCGCTAATCCGCTCCATCCCATACAAATTTCTTCCGCCAAGCACGGTCGCATAGACCGGGAGCCCGGGATGACCGCGCACCACGACCGCCGGATCGGTATAAATGACGGGTACCCGGCCAATACTGCCCATCGTGGATTGTATCGCCTTGGCATTAAAAACATCCGCACTGTCCGGACTGCACAACAACCCGGTCACCCCAAACCAATCCGCAATCCGGACCATCGTCCCGAGGTTGCCCGGATCCTGGATGCCGTCACCTATCAGGGTTATTCCCTTGTTAAAGTCAGGCGCCGGAAAAGACGGTTTTTCAAAGACCGCCAGTACCTGGTTCGGCGTGGAAAGAGAAGACAATCGCTCCAGGTCCGCTTCGTTCGCTTCCTGCACCGGGAGGCCCTTCACATCCATCCCCGCGATCCACTCCTTCAACGCGAAAATCTGCCGGCATGCTACGCCGGCGACATGCAACAGCTCCGCTACGATCTTTGGCCCCTCGGCCACAAACACACCTTGTTCATCACGGAATTTTTTATGGCTTAAACTTTGAATATATTTAACTTGCGATCTTGTTACCAGCATTGCTCTTCGTTTGTATACAAAAAGTTAAAATCGAATTGGGTTTGTTCAATCTGTCTATCCCGCGGCGCCGGCAAATTACTGTTTCTTTCCTCAACCCTGCCTATCTATCGGCGATAGCCCTGATGATGACGCTGTTCGCCTGTACAGTCCCGAGAAAATACCCGCTCCGCCAACCTTTCGTCTTCGCCACCCGAATAAAGGTGGAAGGCAATTTACGCCCCGCCGAAAAACAGGATCTGGCCGCCCGCCTGGCCAATCAGCTCGACGATAGCCTTCGCGTGCAGGAAGTATCGATCGCGGGCGTCTACCGGCGGGTGGTCAGTCCACCCGTCTTCGATACCGCCAACCTGCGGCGGTCCATCGGTTACATGGTCGCCCTGCTAAATTCGTCCGGTTATTTTACCCCCGCTATTAAAGATACGATCCGCCGGGATACGATCCGTTTTCCCCGCCACCCCGAAAAAGACGAGTATCGGGTACTCATCGAATTCCGCGTCCAGCCGGGCAAGCAACTCAAACTGGATTCCGTCGGTTGGGCGCTGTCGACACCAGCCTTGCAGGCACTGGCCGTCGGGTCTCAAAACCAGTCGCTGCTAAAAAAAGGCGCCCCTTATTCCAAGCAGCTCTTATCGGATGAGCTCGACCGGCTGGTGACCCTTTTTCGAAACCATGGGTATTATAAATTCTCAAAAGCAGATCTTTATATCGAAAGGGATACCGTCCTGGCTGCCCTCCTCGACCCCGCCCTCGATCCTTTTCAACAGGCAGCACTCATGGAAAAGCTAAAGCTAAAAAGGGAACATCCTACCATCAACGCAGTCGTCCTGCAACGACCCGTCACCGACTCCAGCCGCATCATCCAATATTCCATCGGGCACATGACCGTCTATCCCGACCTCCCATTCGTCCTCGAAGACTCGATCACCGTCAGCACGATCGATACCAGCTCCGCCCGGGGATTTACGATCATTACCCGGACCAATAAATTCAAGCCAAACGTCATCACGGACAATGTCTACCTGCAGCCCGGAGAGCAATATCAATTGCAAAACTATGTCCATACTACCAACCGCTTCAGCCAAATCGGCGCCTGGCAGCAGGCTTCCCTCAACCTGGAACCATCCGACAGTGCAGACTCCATCCTCGATGCCACCCTGCGGCTGTATCCCAGCAAAAAATACGATCTCTCGCGCAGCCTGGAAGCCAGTCGTAATACAAATGACATTCTCGCCAGCGGCACCCTCTTCGGGGTAGCCGTCAATGCGGGGCTCAACAACCGCGATGCCTTCCGCGAAGCCGTACAAACCTCGACCAACGCGCGGGCCGGCGTCGAGCTGGGCGGGGATTTTATCCAGACTACCGATCTCAGTCTTTCACATAGCATTGGCTTTCCGAAGTACATCGGTCCTCCCTTTATCCCCCAACTTATGACCCGGCTGTTTAAGAAAAGGTTCCCGACAGACACCCTACGAAGCGTTATCAACGGAAATGCCTCCTATACAGACAGACGCCTTTCAAACGAACAGGAATTTTTTAATGTCAAATCCATCAACGGTTCCTTTGGCTGGGAATGGACCCGTGGGAATAAGTCCTACTTGTTCCGCCCTTTTAATATCGAGTATACCCAGCTGACAAAAAGCGATAGCTTCCAGCGCTACCTGGACAGCATCCCTTCCCTAAACCTTGCCTTCAAAACCGGCCTGGTCATGAGCACCCAGTTTGTCTACACATCCGTCAAGAAGCATGGCATCGGCACCGATTTTTTCACCTTCAGCGGCGAAACGAGCGGCTTCTTACTGGGGTTTATCAAATCCCTCAATGACGGGGATCTGTGGCGCTTCATCCGGGGTAGCGTGGAATACCGGCACCATATCGACTGGCGCACCACCCAACTGGCTTTCCGGGCGGTCGCGGGCGCAGGCCTGGCCTATGGAAAACCGGGGGAGGAAACCCTGCCTTTCTATAAGGCCTTCTTTGCGGGCGGCCCCGAGACCATGCGGGGCTGGGAAATCCGCCGGCTGGGCCTGGGTAACTCCAAATTTTATGATACGGCCGATGGCGGCATCCTCGACCGGTTCGGCGACATCCAGCTCGAAAGCAATATCGAGTACCGTTTCCCGCTCGGAACAGTCCTGGGTGTCAAACTGCAAAGCGCCCTCTATGTCGACGCCGGCAATATCTGGGATCGCCACCCGATCGATACCACCGCCGCCGAAAAAGGAAGCGACTTCCAGCTCAGCTCATTCTACAAGGCCATCGCCGTCGACGCCGGTACCGGCCTCCGCCTCGTCTTCCCCTGGTTTATCATCCGCCTCGACTATGCCTATAAGCTAAAAGATCCCGAACGACTGTCCACGCAGGATCCCGACCGCTGGTTTTACGACTTCAACCTCTTCAAAGGACAGTTCCAGCTGGGGATCGGTTACCCGTTCTGACAAGAGGATAAGTCTATAGGTTATGGAAGACGATCGGTCAGGAAACTGTAAATTTGAATATATTTAAAATAAAATACATTTATGCCTAATAATAAATTGAAATCCTTTACCATCAAAGGATATAAAAGCATAAAATCCATAGAAAATTTTGAACCCCATCCGATCAATATTCTCATTGGTCCAAACGGCGCCGGAAAGAGCAATTTTATTTCTTTCTTCAAATTCCTTAGTTGGATGCTGAATTCTGATGGAAAATTACGGGAATTACGTCTCTTATATGGGAGGGGCAAATGATATTTTGCATGAGGGGGCCGATATTACTAAAAGCATAGACGCATATATTCAACTTGAGACAAATTCAGGAACTAATGAATATTCGTTTAGTTTAATGTTTGCAAAACCGGACGACCTGGTATTCAGAGAAGAAAAGTATCGATTTTCATCTAACGATAAACAAGGAGAGACTCGATGGAGTTCATGTGGGGTAGGTCACAAAGAAGCGCGTTTACCAGAAGTTCCCAATCCAACAGCAACTGCAATTTTAAATCTTCTTCGAAAACTGATTGTATACCAATTCCATAATACCAGCGACACGGCTCCAATGCGATTAAAATGGTCGATATCCGACAATAGATGGTTAAAGCAAAATGGGGATAATCTTGGCAGTTTCCTGTTTAGATTGCAGCGCGAAGAAGCTCCTTACTACACCCGTATAATAAAATATATTCGTTTAGTACTACCCTTTTTTGACAATTTTGAATTTTTTGACGAATTCGGTCAAGTACTTTTAAGATGGAAAGAAAAAGGAACACAAAAAGTATTTAACGCGGGTCAAGCCTCTGACGGAATGCTAAGAACTATCGCATTAATTGCTCTCTTGGCCCAAAATCCGAAAGATTTGCCAACGGTTCTTTTCTTAGACGAGCCGGAATTGGGTTTACACCCGAGTGCGATTGATGCAGTAGCCGGTCTAATCAAAGCAGCATCTTCTCATTGCCAGGTTTTTATTGCCACCCAATCGATCAGCCTCGTCAATAATTTCGAACTGGACGATCTGGTAGTAATTGATCGCAAAGGTCGAAATTCTATATATCATAGACCAGACACCGAAAATCTGCAGGTGTATTTGGAAGAATTCTCAACAGGACAAATCTGGGAAAAAAATATAATAGGAGGGCGGCCATGAAACATTTGAATGTTATTGTTGAAGGAAGTTCTGAAGAAACATTTGTAAACGACGTATTAGTCAAATATTTTGCTCCCTTAGATATTTTTGTTTCAACACGTAAAATTAAAACAGGTTGGGACAAGTTATATAATAAGCCGGCCAAAGGAGGTTTACTCAAATATATAAAATTCGGAAATGACGTGATAAGATGGATTCAATCAGACAGAAATCGACCACAATTCTGGTATACCAGTATGCTTGACTTATACGCTTTTCCAAAAGATGATCAAAGCCCATATACGATAGCCATTCAATCAATAAAAGATCCTTATGAAAAAATCAAGGCGCTAGAGCTTGCCATTTTTGAAGACATCAGTCATCCACGGTTTATTCCTTACGTACAGTTACTTGAATTTGAAGCATTTCTCTTTGTAGACCCGGATAGGTTAATAACAATGTATCCGGATTCTCAAATTGCAATAAACCGGCTGAAGAAACAAACGCAAAATTTGAGGCCAGAGGAAATCAATGAATCCCCACAGTTTGCTCCCGCTAAAAGAATAATTCAACATTTGCCAGATTATGAAGGGCAAAAAGCTCAAGTTGGCCCATTAGTCGCAGAAGACATAGGATTGACTAAACTTAGAAACGAATGCCCCCACTTTGATCATTGGATAACTAAACTAGAGAATATCTAAGAATTTTCTAGCTTTTGTTTAATATACTCCTCAGCAGACGGAATGGACAATGCCTGCTCTACCCCGAACTCCCCGATCCTCGTACGGCGAAGATCGCTCAGGTATCCGCCGCAACCCAATGCTGCTCCCAGGTCATTTGCCAGACTTCGGATATATGTTCCCGTTGTACAAACAACTTTGAATGACAGCACCGGCAGCCGGAACTCCGTGATCTCAAATCCTTTAATCGTTATCCGTCGCGGGTCCAGTTTCACCTCCTTACCCTGCCGGGCCAGCTCATACACCCTTTTCCCGTCTTTTTTGATCGCAGAATGAATGGGCGGCGTTTGCCAGATCTCTCCCAGGAACCGCTCCGTGATGACAGAAGTTACCAGCGCCCGTGTCACAGCCGCATAATCCTTTTGCTGCTCCGGTTTGCTTTCCAGGTCATACGTCGGCGTTACAGCACCCAGGGTCACCGTACCGGTGTACTCCTTTTCCTGTGCCATATATTCATTGATCTTTTTGGTAAATTTTCCCGTACAAAGGATCAGCAAGCCGGTCGCCAGCGGGTCCAGCGTCCCGGCATGACCCACTTTCCTGGTCCTGACCAGCCCGCGCAACTTCCGGACTACATCGAAAGAAGTCCAGTCATAGGGTTTGTCGATCAGCAGCACCTGGCCCTGCTCGAAGATATGCGGTTCACCGGCGGAATCGGGGGCAGCTCTTTTTTCCATTGGCACAAAGATAGATCAACGCAGCGATTCACTGCCTAAATGGCCAGCCGCGCCTTAATTTCCAGGTATTTGTTGACAGTCTCCACTGTCAGGTTTTCCGGAGCGGTGAGGATAGTAGCAATCCCGTGCTGGTTGAGTTCCTTAACGATCAATCGCTTTTCATACGCAAATTTTTCGGCGATGGTCTGCGTATAGACCTCTTCGATCGTATCCGTTTCCTTTTCCCGGATCTGCTGCAACCCGGTATTTTCAAAGAAGACAACCAGCACAAGATGATTTTTTGCAATAGACCGGATATAGGGCATCTGCCGCTGTAAGCCGGTAAGCGATTCAAAATTGGTAAAAAGCACGATCAGGCTTCGCTGCGTGATGCGCGTCCTGACAAGCGCATACAGCTTTTCATAGTCCGTTTCCTGGAAGCGCGTCTGCTGGTTGTAAAGGATCTCCAGGATATGGCTCATCTGCGTAGACTTACGCCCCGCCGGAAGAAAGGTGCCGATCTGATCGGCGAAGGTGAGCAGCCCGGCCTTATCCTGTCTCACCAGGGCTACCCGCGACAATACCAGCGTAGCATTGATCGCATAATCCAGCAGACTCATGCCGTTGAACGGCATTTTCATCACCCGCCCCTTGTCGATCAGACAATAGACCTGCTGACTTTTTTCATCGGTAAACCGGTTGACCATCAGCTGCCCCCCCTTGCGGGCCGTCGCTTTCCAGTTTATGCTCCGCAGATCGTCACCGGTGACATACTCCTTGATCTGTTCGAACTCAAGGCTTTGCCCCAGCTTGCGGATCCGCTTATTGCCACTCTCCGCCAGGTTCTGCGACATAGCCAGCAAATCGAACTGCTTCAACGCCCGGAAAGAGGGTAATACCCTGACCATGGTTCCGGCCGGTACGATCTTGCGCCTGACCACCAGGCGAAACGGGCTCTTGATATAGACATTGATATTATAAAAATAATACTCTCCCCGCTGCCTGGGCCTAAGTACGTAGTCCAGCTCTCCACCCGCGCCTGACTTCAGCTCGGTATGCAGCAAGAAATTCCTTTCCTGGAACTGGTCGGGCACTTCATCGATGATCCGGATGCTGACCGGAAAAGGATATTTGTTCCTGATCACCAGCTTCACCGCATTGAGGTCCCCGTTACTAAAGCGATCCGGCAGCTCCCTTCGCACCTCCACAGGCTCCCGGGTGGCAAACAGCACGATATAGTCGAGCAGCGTCACAACAGCCAGGAACAACAGGAATAGCTGGGCGATCGTAAACAGGAACGGTATTCCGTATGCCAATAAGAACAGAAGGATAACGGCGACAAACAGCTGATACCAGCGCCGGGAAATAAATAAAGATTTATAAAAGCGTTTTAGCATAAGTTCTTCGTTTTCGCTCGGAGACGTAAACGTCTCCGAGCTCCCGCTCATGATGGGCCTTCGGCCAATGCCCCTCCGGGGCGTTAGCGCGGCACCTCTATCCCCCTGATAATCTCACCGATCACCTCATCGGCCGAAGCGCCTTCCATCTCTTTTTCCGGGGTCAGTACCAGCCGGTGACGCAACACCGCCGGGGCAGTATATACAATATCCTCCGGCGTGATAAAATCCCGTCCCCGCATTGCCGCAATAGCCTTGGAGCCGTTGAGGATCCCGATAGAGGCCCGGGGCGAAGCCCCCAGATAAATGGACTTATGATTCCGCGTAGCCCCGACGATAGCCGTTATAAACAGGATCAGCTTTTCCTCGACATGAATACCCCGCACCTTTTCACGCAGCTCGCCGACCCGGGCCGCCGAAAGCACCGATGCCACCGTCTCCATCCGGACATCCCCCCGGAGCTGGTGATGGTTGGCCACAATACGGAACTCCTGCTCCGGGCTTGGATACAGCACATTGATCTTGAAAAGAAAACGATCCAGCTGCGCCTCCGGCAGATGATAGGTGCCTTCCTGTTCGATCGGGTTTTGCGTGGCCACCACCATAAAAGGAGGCTGCAGGGGAAAGGTCTGACCGTCGACCGTGATCTGCCGCTCCTCCATCACTTCAAAAAGTGCCGACTGCGTCTTGGCAGGCGCCCGGTTGATTTCGTCGATCAATACTATATTGCTGAAAATAGGGCCGGGCTTGAACTGGAAGCTGCTTTCCCCCGGATTGAACACGGACGTCCCGATAACATCACTGGGCATCAGATCCGGCGTAAACTGGATACGCGAGAAGCCGACGGAGATCACCTTGCTGAGCAATTTTGCCGTCAGCGTCTTGGCAACACCGGGTACTCCTTCGATCAGGACATGGCCATCCGCCAGGATGCCTGCCAACAATAGCTCTATCATCTGCTCCTGACCGACGATCACCTTACCGATCTCCGTTTTCAGCTCTTCTACCGCCCGATGCAAATCTTCCAGATCGGTCCGTTGTTCAAATAAATTTTCTTCCATATTATACTATTTTATAAAATGCTTTCAATTGACGATGGAAATCCATCAGCTCGGCATCCGGGACATAGGCCTTCGAAGGTAGCTCCCGCATATATCCCACCAGCCGCGACAAGCTTTCCCGCTGATACCCGGTCTTGTAAGAAAGACGTGTCACAAAGTCATCATCCAGCGCCGTCGCCGCCAGGTTATACCGGGTACGGACCTGGTCCTGGAAATGAGTCACCATCTTGACAGCCAGATTGTGATTGTCCCGGCGCTGAAAATACAGCCGCCCGATCGTCCGTACAAAATCCACGGAAGTGTTTTGAAGTGCCTGGATCACCGGGATGGGACGCTGTCTGCGCTTCGACTCGAACAGATAGATAAAGATAAACAACCCCAACAGCAGCCAGAAAGCCCAGGCCAGGGCCCGGCTGCCCAGAATATATTGCAGCGCCGAAAACCCTTTTGGCCGGCCATATACAAAATAACCATCCCAGACCACTTCCTGCACCGTCTGTGGCAGATAGGACAGCGCATCCTCATAATAGGCCCGGTTATTCTTATGCAGCAGGAAAAAATTGCTAAAGGCCAGCGGCGCAAAATGCAGGTACAGCGAACCCCCGCCTTTATAATTGAACCGGACAAAATCCGGCCGGCCAAGATGATCCCGCCCCAGCACAGTAGTATAAGTGGGATCGAAGCTGTTTATCCAGCCGTCATAAGAGTCTCCCGGGTAAGCAAAGGATAAAGAGTCTCCGGTCACCGGATGATGAATGCTCAGTCGAAGACTATCCGGGTCCCCATATACCGGCATCCCAAAACCCGCCTTCACACCCAGCGTGTGCAACAGGGAATCTCCGAACCGCCTGGCGGAAATGAATACATGATTGCCCTCCCCCACAAAATCCAGGATGGCGCCAATATCCGAGGGACTGGGGTCCATGCTGGTGACAACAATGATACAGGCTTTTTTCCCCTCCCCCGATTGCAGACTGGAAGGAGGTTTCTCACTATAGGAAATGGTTGCATTGGGGAAAAGATAAGACAGACCGTCGTAGGCGATCTTTGTTCCATAAGGGATCCTATCCCTGCGTTTGAGCGTGACACGCCGGTCCAGCACCTTCGACCGGAGATTACAGCCAGGCAGCGACAGCAGCAGCAGGAACAAGGGAAGGGCCCAAATTCTCTTTCTCATGCCCGGACGGTTTTATAAAAATCCTCGAAATACCGATGCAGCCGCTCAAACTGTGAGTCGCCCACCGGAAACTCGCCATACCATACTTTTTCATACGCTACCGTCAAATCCCGGAAGGGGGCGCTCTGTGGTTTTCCGTTCAACTGCTGCCAATATTCCCAATTAGTCACCGGCTGATGGTTTTGATAACGGATCAGGCCCCGCTCATTCAGCAACCGCAGCGATTTCAGATATAGATACCGCACCGCCTGCCGATATTCCTTTGTCTGCAGGAAATGCTGAAGCTTACCTTCCAGATCGTCCTCCAGCAGGTCCGGTACCTCCGCCGATGCAGCGGAGGGCTGTCGCCGGGGTGACCGGTAAAAGAACTGAAGATTGTTTTCCGCGATGATCCGGATGATGGCATACAACAGGATGGCCCCGAGAAGGCACAGTAAAAAGATTTCAAATCCCCTGCTAAAGAGCAGCGTCGCCAGCCAGTTCGGTCCGGTGTCACGACGCTGCTGCCGCCAGTACGCCGGATCATTGGCATAGGCAAACGCTTCATCTTTTTGCGCCGCCCCGATGACGGAATCCGGGATGCTGCGCAGGACCATCGAATCATCGGTATGATTGGAAAAAGAGCTGCTGTTCGTCCTGCTGTCAGTCGAGTCCACCACTGCTTCGGTGGTATCCTTCGTTACCTGCGCGGTATCGGCCTCCTGGCCCACTCTTTCCGTATCGGCGACCTGGGCCGCGACGGGCAAACAAAAAAGCAGCCCTGAGAGCAGCCCGATCAACCCTGCCCGATACCCTACCCTCATAGCGATCTCATTTTTTTCTCCAACCTCACCGGGTAAATAATGAAATACCATATAATAAAGGACAAAGAGGCAACCAGGATAAAAAGGCTTACCCAAACCGGCATGGAAGAATACCGGGTGACAAAGCCTTCCAGAAAGGCCGCAGCGGTAAAGATCGGCACCAGCCCGATCATCAGCTTCAGCCCATCCTTCGCACCATTCCGGAGGGAATGAAGCCGCCCATGCGTGCCGGGGAAAAGGATGCTATTGCCCAGCACCAGACCTGCCGCCCCGGCAATAATAAAGGAGGAGATTTCCAGGGTTCCGTGCAGCCAGATGACAAGGATCGATTTCCAGCCCAGACCTTTGGAAAAAAAATAATACTGAAAAGAACCTACCATGACCCCATTCTCGAACAGGAACCAGATCGTGCCGATGGAAACGAGGAAGCCCGAGATAAAGATCACAAAGGCCACCTGCACATTATGGACGACGATATACAGGAACATGCTCATGGGATTGTCCTGCTTATAAACGCCGAACGGATCCCCCTTGGCAATATTATCTTCCGTCATATCCACATAATGATCACCAAGAACACCGCGGACAAAACTTTCATCATGGGCAGCCGAAAAAGCCGCCAGTAAAGCAAACAGCGTAAAAATGATAAAGGAATAAAGGATCTCCCGCCGGTAACGGCGGACCACCAGCGGCAGCTCCGTCTTCCAGAACCGGAAGATGCGGGAAGATTCTTCTTTCTTGTTCCGGTAGATCCCCAGGTAGATCCGGGAAGACAGCCCATTCAGGTATTGGGTGACCCGGCTATGCGGATAGAATGTTTTTGCGTACCCGAGATCATTGACCAGTTCGGTAAACTGGCCCGCCATTTCATCGGGATCGTTAGCAGGCTTATATTGATATTGTTTCCACTTATCAATATTTTTTTTAATAAAGAGACCTTCTCTCACTGGAAAAATTTAGCATTATATTTACAAAGCCGCCCAAAGAGGCTGGAAGCCTCTTGCGGGCAGAGCTCGCAGACTTAGCCCATTGCACATTAAATATAGTGAGTAAACACGAATAAATATAATCCCGAAAAATCGTCCCTTCCTATGCTGCAGGTCAAATTGGATACAGGCTTTAATATAGAGGTGGATTTCCTGATCGCCCCTTTTATAAAACGGTTTTTTGCCTGGATAATCGACCTGACGATCTTATTGGCCTATGCAATAATCATCAACCGGATCCTGAGACTCGGCGAAGGAACAGCGTGGGCAACGCCGGAATGGGTCTATGCTCTGGCAGGCATTCCGACGCTTATATACTTCCCGCTAAGCGAGATCTTCCTCAACGGGCAAACAGTAGGTAAAAAAGCAACCCGGATAAAAGTGATCGCCGCCGACGGCGGTCAGCCCTCCGTCAGCCAGTATCTGATCCGCTGGCTGTTCCGCATGATCGATTTCCCCTGGTGGATCCTGGTTACCATCGCCTTTGGCGCCCTGCCCTGGTGGAGCGCCATCTTCCTGTTCGGCGGAATCGGCTGCCTGATCGGTACCCCCTATTCACAGCGGATAGGGGATGTAGTGGCCGGTACTATCCTTATCGACACCCGGACCCGCACCTCCTGGGAAGACACCGTATTTACAGAGCTCACGGACAACTACCAGCCCCGCTATCCCCAGGTCATGCAGCTCAGTGACAAGGATATCAATACCCTCAAAGGGATCATCAGCGCCGTAAGGAAAAAAAGCGATTATGATCTTTCTATCCGGATCGCCGCCCGGATCCGGTCAAAACTACAGATCGAGGACGACCAGGATTCCCTGGATTTCCTGCAGACCCTGTTAAAGGATTATAATTATTATTCCACGCGATAGCTCCCGCGACAGGCCTCGCGCTAACTCCCGCGACAGCCCTAATACCTGGGCCCCGCCGCCGCGCCGATCAGCGCGACAAAGAAGATCAGCAACAGAATGGACAGACAGATGATAAGCCCGATACCCAGTATCTTAAAATAAATGTGCAGACTGTTGAATCCGGTATTGACCTTCAGCGCGTCCATACTTTGCACCCCCTCCCCGACGGCAACGGCGAAGCGATACAAAAAGTAGTTGACGATACCGCCGATCACAAGCGTCACCAGGACGGTGACCAGGGAGCTGCTGGAACGGAAATAAGCGCCAAAGCTTAATCCATCCGTCTCCAGCGAAATATCCTTATGTCCGAAAATGGCAACGATCAGGGAAACGAAGTACCCCGCAAAAGCGCAGATCGAACAGATCTTAGACCACAATGCGATCTGCTTGAGCTGTTCCCGGGAATTGACATCAAAAGAAAGGTTGAAAAAATTATCCAGCTCATTGATAATTTCCGGTTGAGGTTGATTTTCCATGGCCACGCAGGTTAAGTTAAACTGGTTAACGATAGAATATTGAACAACAGCGAGAGCAAGGCAAGGATCCCGCTGATCAGAAAATATGTCTTCAACCCTTTTAGCCCCCGGTTAAAAACAGCCTGGTCCTGCGTCTCGATCCCCCTGCGTGTCAATATGGAAAACCGATACAACATAAAAACCAGCAATCCCGCGATGGCTACGATCACCAGAAATACAAAAAGGATAAGCCACGCAAAGTCTTCGATGCCCGGTAAGACCGCGGAATAAAGAGTAATGATCCTCGGTCCGGCAAGCGGCACCAGCAGAAGCATCAGCCCTATTCCGACCATACCGACGATGGCAAGGAAGCGTGACCACCGGACCGTCTCGCGGAGGACATTCCCCCCGTCATAGTCCAGATGCATATCCAGTAGCTCAGGCGTATTTTGTTCCATGGTATTTAATTAGCAACTACCGCCACCGGCCCCTCAACGGCGGATGAATGCGGCCGACACTCCCACTACAACCAACGCCAGCGCATAAAACGCGAGAATAATGATCGTCATTATACCGATATACTTGAAGAGCGTTTTCTGACTCTTCAACGCTTGATTCAGCTTGACCTGGTCATTGCCCCTTAACGCCGCCCTGAGCCGGACGGAGAAATTATAAAGGAACAGACACGGGAAAAAATAGATCACGGCGATAACGAGGTAAAGGACCGTAATGAACGCCCCGCCGATCACGCTCAATGCACCGGTGTTGCCATATGGCGAAAAAGCGCCGCTGGTCATGATCGAGCCTATAAAAAAGGACAGGATCGTAATTAATCCGCAGGTGATGAACCCCACAATAGCAAGAAACTTCGCCCAACGCGCCGTTTCGCTAAGATGCGAGTGAGACTCCTGATCGATAGACAGCTCGAAAAGGGAGCTTTGGTTATTTTCTTCCATATTTTGGCATTAAAACAGACTTTAGATGCCGACCGACGAATGGTTGAACATGTCCTGCGGATGAGTCAGAATTGCCGCACCGAAAAGGAAAAGCTCAATCAGCAAAATGACCAGAACAATCGCGGAAAGCGATAACCCGACGATGGCACAGACCCTGCCGCTTTTCAGATTGCTGAAAGAACCCGGCGTATACAATGTCGGATCTGCGTTGTATAGCTTCAGGTCTTTACTGGCCAGCACCAAGGCGATAATACCGCACACAAGGCCCGGAATACCGTCACAAAAACAGCCGACAATCGAGATAATGCCTAAGACAAGCACCGCAGTGCCATTCGGAAGGGGTCTCTGGGTTTGATTTTCCATTAAACAACTAATTTATGGTTAAGGACTTTGTAAATATAAAATAGTAATACTATAGTAGCTACCCCTAGATATAAATATTTTATTATCGCCGCCCCATAGCGAAAATCAAACTTCAGGTGAAGCACGACAAACCCTAATAGGAATAACAGCGGGATGGTCGCCGGATATAGCTGCAAACTGGCCCGTAGATCCCCCCTGAAAAGAGCAATAACGCTTCGCTGAAACCCGCAGCCCGGACATTCCAGGTGAAGCCACTTCCTGGAGGGACAGGTCAGCATATTCCTTTCCAGCCACCCAACAATGCCCTGCCAGGCAGACAAAAACAATATCACTGTCAGGCTCAGGGGGCTCGTCATCGACTCAAAATAAACAAAAGTTCGGAATTGGTAGAAAATATTAATAAGCCCTGGCAAATAATACCCGCTGCCGGCTTGGCTTACCCGTAAAGATACATTTGCCCTCCTCTTCGACGGCGTCCAGCGGAATACACCGGATGGTCGCTTTTGTTTTCTCCTTTATCGCTTCTTCCGTCTCCGCCGTCCCATCCCAATGCGCCAGGATAAATCCACCTTTTTCATCCAGCAGCCGCTCAAATTCCACAAGGCTGTCCGCCGGGGTGATATGCTCGTCCCGATAGGCACGCGCCTTATTGTACATGGCCTGCTGGATCTCTTCCAGCAGGTCTTTGAGATAGACAGCCAGCCCATCCATGGGCCGCGTCATTTTTTCCTTTGTGTCCCGGCGGGCGACTTCGACGCTGTTATTGTCCAGGTCCCGCAACCCCATAGCAATCCGCACGGGCACACCCTTCAACTCATACTCGGCAAATTTGAAGCCGGGCCGGTTGTTGTCGTTATCGTCAAACTTCACGCTGACGCCGGCAGCTTTCAACGCTCCCGCCAGTTCCCTGCCTTTGGCATCCAGCAAATCTTTTCTATCCTCCCCCTTATAAATGGGGACGATAACTACCTGCAACGGAGCGATGCGGGGAGGCAGGATCAGACCGTCGTCATCGCCATGCGCCATTACAAGCCCCCCGATCAACCGGGTGCTGACACCCCAGCTGGTAGCCCACACATATTCCAGCTGGTTGTTCTTATCGGAATACTTTACCTCGAAGGCCTTGGCAAAATTCTGACCGAGAAAATGTGAAGTCCCCGCCTGCAGTGCCTTCCCATCCTGCATCAACGCCTCGATACAATAGGTGTCCACCGCCCCGGCAAAGCGTTCGCTTGGTGTCTTCACCCCCCTGATCACCGGCAGGGCCATGTATTCTTCTGCAAAACTGGCATAGATATCCAGCATCTGTCTCGTCTCGGCGATCGCTTCCACTGCGGTCGCATGGGCCGTATGGCCTTCCTGCCACAGGAACTCGGTCGTCCGCAGAAAGAGGCGCGTACGCATTTCCCAGCGGACCACATTGGCCCATTGATTGATCAGCAGGGGCAGGTCCCGGTAACTCCGGATCCAGTCCCGGTAAGTATTCCAGATGATGGTCTCGCTGGTCGGACGAATGATCAGCTCTTCCTCCAGTTTGGCGGAAGGGTCCACCACCACCCCACCCCCGTTGGGGTCGTTCATCAGACGATAGTGCGTAACGACGGCGCACTCCTTGGCAAAGCCTTCCACATGCGCAGCCTCCCGGCTCAAAAAGCTTTTGGGGATGAACAATGGGAAATAGGCATTTACATGACCTGTATCCTTGAACATCCTGTCCAGCTGGTCCCGCATCTTTTCCCAGAGCGCAAAGCCATACGGCTTGATGACCATACAGCCTTTCACCTCCGAATGGTCCGCCAGGCCCCCCTTGATGACCAAATCGTTATACCACTGCGAATAATCCTGGCTGCGGCTCGAAATTTCTTTGCTCATATACTAGAATTGTATCCCCACGCCACCCCGAAAGGCCCACATGGGAATATTTTATAATTAATCAGCTTTTAACAATTAAAAGTTAACTTTTCTTTAAAATGCCTCGTTATTTATTGTAACTTTACTTTAACAGGCTAAGTCCATGCTTCCTTTAAGGAGCGCAAATTTAGTAACTTCAAATTGAATTATTTACATTGCCATGAAACATCTATATACCTTTACCTTCCTGGCTGTCGCCGCAGTGCTTGGGTTGAGCAGTTGCTCATCCTCCAAAAGCGCACAGAATTCTCCGGACATGTATTCTTCCGGCAATAGCAAGGGCAGCGGCTCCGACTATGTGGCTGCCGCCCCCAATGATCAGTATGTACAGATGAAGGCCCAGGACCCCGACCGCTGGTCTTATTTTGACGACTATAACGCCTATGATTCCTATTACGCGCCGACGCCCTATTATGGAGCAGGCTATGGTATGGGCTACGGCGGCTTTTCACCCTATTATGGAATGGGTTATAGCCCCTTTTACGGCCCTTCCTTTGGTTTTGGCCTCGGCTTTGGCGATCCCTATATGCTCTGGAACAACTATTTTATGTGGAACAGCTGGTATAACCCCTATTTCTACAATCCCTATTATGGCGCCGGCGCCATTTACGCAGGCAAATCCCCGACCTCCATTTATTCGAACCTGCGGCCCTTCAATACCACAAATTATACAAACGGACTGGCGCATGCCGGTGTCACCAGCACATCCCGGAATGCGCTGTATCGTCCCGGAATGACCTCCACCACGGCCTATAATTCACATGTAAGCACAGGCCGGGGCACGAATGGCTACCAGCCTGCCAATACCGGTTTCCGGAACTACTCCCAGCCTTCCCGTAGCTACTCACCGTCCTTTAACAGCGGCGGCGGTTTCAGGAGCGGCGGTTTTAGCGGTGGCGGAAGACACTAATCGCACAAAATATCTTCTATAGAAAAAGACCGGTCGCAAAACCGGTCTTTTTTATTTATAGCCATAGCAGCGCAGCTTAATGTAACATTCCTTTCATCACCGGTTCCATCAGCCGGGCCCAGTTACCATATTCCTTTCCCGAAAAGTGCAGCCCATCTTCAGCGACCAGCGTCGGATCCCGGGCCGCCTTCCGGCTTTCTGCCGTCACATCGATATAGTTTACTTTATACGCCATGGACACACTATAATTGATCCGGTTGAACGAATCGATCTGCGCCGCAATGAGCACCGTATCCCGGGTCCGGCCAAAAGGAGTGACAGAGTAATCCGGAATGGATAAGACCAGCACATGCGCAGGATTATTACCCGCCAGCCAGATGGATTTTTGCAGCAGGAGCGTAAACTGGTCCCGATATTCCGCCTGGCTCCGCCCCTGGTACTGGTTGTTCACCCCGATCAGCAGGCTGACCATGTCATACACCGCCCGCGGCTTCCCCGATCCATTTGCCGGCTCCGCCATCGAGATCGCCTCCAGCAGATTGCCCGTCGTCCACCCCGTAACTGCGATAATACTGGGGTCCCGGCAAAGCAAAGGGTCGGCTTCGTTCAACATCCCCACAACTTGCTGCGGATAACGGTCGGCGGCCCCCACCGACTCTCCGATGGTATAGGAGTCCCCCAGCGCGAGATAGGTCGCGCGGGCAGCGCTGGCGGGCTGCGAAGGGTGAACGGGCGAAAGATGGAACCCCCAGGCCAGTAAAATGACCGCTACGATCGATATGAGCTTAACCAGGGGCATGCCCTAATATACGAAAAAGGAGAACCCCGCGGATGCGGGGTTCTACACAAATATATAAGACACTTTTTTTAATAATCCATTCCACCCATGCCCGGTGCGCCACCAGGATGTGCATGAGCTTCTTCCTTCTTAGGCTTGTCGGCGATCACGCATTCGGTGGTCAGCAACATACCCGCAATGGAAGCGGCATTCTCCAGGGCGATCCGAGTCACCTTGGTAGGATCGATGACACCGGCCTTCAACAGGTTTTCGTATACTTCGGTGCGGGCGTTAAAACCAAAATCGGCTTTCCCTTCCTTGACCTTCTGTACAACGATGCTGCCTTCGATACCGCTGTTAACCACGATCTGGCGGATAGGTTCTTCAAGCGCCCTTTTTACGATCTGGATACCCGTGGTCTCATCTTCATTGGCGCCCTTTAGCTTTTCCAAAGAATCGATGGCGCGGATATAGGCTACTCCACCACCTGGAACGATGCCTTCTTCTACCGCAGCGCGGGTAGCATGAAGCGCATCATCGACGCGGTCCTTCTTTTCCTTCATTTCCATTTCGGTAGCAGCACCTATGTATAGCACGGCTACGCCGCCGGCCAACTTAGCTAAACGTTCCTGCAATTTTTCGCGGTCGTAATCAGACGTTGTGTTTTCTATCTGGGCTTTAATTTGATTAACACGTTCCAGGATCACAGCTTTCTTACCCTTCCCACCAACGATAGTCGTGTTGTCTTTATCTATCGTTACGGAAGACGCTTGTCCAAGTGATTTCAAATCTGCCGCTTCCAATTTATGACCTAACTCCTCGCTTATGACAATCCCTTCGGTAAGCGTAGCTATATCGGTCAACATTTCTTTTCTTCTATCCCCAAAACCCGGAGCTTTCACCGCAGCAACCTTGATGGTGCCGCGCAACTTGTTGACGACCAGGGTAGCGAGTGCTTCACCTTCCAGGTCTTCAGCAATGATCAGCAGGGGACGGCCGCTCTGAGCGACCTTTTCCAGGATATGCAGAATATCTTTCATGGCAGAGATCTTCTTATCGTAGATCAGGATATAGGGATTCTCCAATTCTGCCTGCATCTTTTCGCTATTGGTCACGAAATAAGGAGAAATATACCCCCTGTCGAACTGC
>Ga0302179_10000509_pt1 | contig 25562 bp, 20 predicted proteins | sample I_Palsa_E3_1_FD_198788 | JGI IMG/M metagenome (GOLD analysis project Ga0302179, IMG submission 198788) | Peat permafrost microbial communities from Stordalen Mire near Abisko, Sweden - I_Palsa_E3_1 | ecosystem: Environmental > Terrestrial > Soil > Palsa > Peat permafrost | place: Sweden...
GCTACATTCAACCCTTAAGCGAGGACCAGGAAAAAGCGGTTGAATCAGCCGTGCGTGAACAACAGTACAACCTGGCGCGCTCCTATATGGACTCGCGGCGTTACGCCGACGCGTTGGCAATTTTCGAAGAACTATCGAAGAAGTGGCCGGACGAGGCGCGATTTATGCAGCACCTTGCGCAGTGCTACCTGGCGCTCGCGCGACGCAGCGAGGCGAAGGATCTCCTGCAACAGCTGTTGGTTCTCAAGCCGAAGGCGCTCCCGCAGAAAAGGCCAGAAAAACAAGCGGCGGGCGAGGCAGTAGCTGGAGCCGAGCCGCAAGCGGCAGAAATATCTGCCGCGCCGGAAACCGCGGATTCCGAAGAGAAACCAAAAGCGCGCCCATGGGCGGATTTGCTCATGGGAATTATTCAATTCGAAGAAGGAGATATGGATGCGGCGCTGACGTGCCTGCTCAAAGCTGAAAGCGCCGATCCTCATTTGCCCGATCTGCACCTGCGCATTGGCGAAACCTACCTGCGTCAGAAGCGCACAGACGATGCCGACCGCGCCTTCCATCGCGCATTGGAGATCGATGGCGATAGTCCCGAAGCGCATCTCGGCCTGGCGGTCGTGCGGCTACGCCAGCGCCGAAATGAAGAAGCAGCGGAACAAGCTTTGCTGGCCGTCGGCTTGCAGCATTTTTTCCCGCTTGGCCACTTCTATCTTGGCGTTGCGTTAGCGCGCCTTGGCCATCGTGACCGTGCGGCTCTAGCCTTTGAAACATCCCTCAGTATGCTTCCCGGATTGATCGCAGCCCATCGCTGGCTGGCCGCACTTTACACGCAACCGGGTGGCAACCTGGAGAAAGCGGTGAGGCACCGGGAGATTTTCCTTCGCATGAGGCGCCAACGGCAGACTGCCGCTCAAAGATGAGATTGCCAAATCGCCACATGTGTCACCAACAAATGCAGGCGCCGCCGTTTGACAGCGTTCCTCGTCTGCCCCTAACCTTGAATTTCTCCGGCTATGAAGGTTCTGGTTCTGGGAAACGGTGGACGCGAGCACGCGCTAGTATGGAAGCTCCGCCAGTCCGCGCGCATTTCGCACCTCTATTGCGCACCGGGCAATGGCGGAATCGCGGAAGATGCGGAATGTCTGCCAGTTGACCTGAAGCGTCTCGATTCGATCGTCGCTCTGGGCGAGCGAGTGCGGCCAGACCTCACGGTGGTGGGGCCTGAATTGCCCCTAACGCTGGGCGTGGTCGACGAATTCAGCCATCGCGGCTGGCCTGTTTTCGGTCCAACCAAAGCCGCGGCGCAGTTGGAATCGAGCAAGAGTTTCGCGAAGGAATTTCTGCAGCGGCATCGCATTCCCACCGCTCCTTATGCGATTTGCGATTCGGCGGAGGAGGTGCGAGTGGCATTAGCGCACTTTCATGCACCGGTCGTGGTGAAAGCCGACGGATTGGCGGCCGGCAAGGGCGTGGTGATCGCGGCGAGCAAAGAAGAAGCGGCTAATGTGGCGGCTGAAATGTTTAGCGGTAAGATGGTGGGCGAGGCGGGATCGCGGGTGGTGCTCGAAGAATGTCTGAAAGGCGACGAACTTTCGTTTCTGGTGTTGAGCGATGGGGAACGCATTGTTCCGCTGGTCGCGGCGCAGGACCACAAGCGCGTGGGCGATGGCGACACCGGGCCAAATACCGGCGGCATGGGCGCGTATTCGACTGCCGACATTGTCGACGAAAAAATGCGCGACTGGCTGGTGCATCATATCGCGCGTCCTGTGATCGAAGGAATGAAGTCGGAGGGCGCGGAATATAAGGGCGTTCTTTACTGTGGGCTGATGATGACAGCTCGCGGTCCTATGGTCCTCGAATTCAATTGCCGCTTCGGCGACCCTGAGACGCAGCCGATTCTGCTGCGGCTGGAGAGCGATCTGGTGGAGGCGCTGGAGGCGTCGATTGAAGGGCGTGTGAGCGAAGGCGATTTCAAGTGGTCACGCGATGCGTCGGTCTGCGTGGTGATAGCTTCGGGAGGATATCCGGGGACGTTCGAGATGGGGAAGAAGATCGCGGGACTTGAAGAAGCTGACGGGATTGAGGGCGTAAAGGTGTTTCACGCGGGCACGACGAAACGGGATGGAGAATTCTATACCGCGGGTGGGCGTGTTCTCGGTGTGACGGCGCATGCGCCCGAGTTAGAGACTGCCGTACATCGGGCATATCAAGCTTGCGAGAAGATCAGTTTCGCTGGTGCACACTACCGCAAGGACATCGCGGTGCGGGCACTCAAGAAATAGTTCTTAGGAGATGAATGAGCAAGCCACTCGTTTCTATTGTCATGGGCAGTGACTCCGACCTTGAGATCATGCGCGAGGCCGGGAGAGCGCTCGAGGAGTTCGGAATCGCCTACGAGATCGACGTCACCTCGGCTCATCGTTCGCCGGACCGCACGGCGGATTTCGCGCGGAAGGCCGCCGGACGCGGGATTCAGGTCATCATTGCCGGAGCCGGAGGGGCGGCGCATCTGGCGGGCGTGATTGCCGCTCACACTACGCTGCCAGTGATCGGCGTGCCCATTCCTTCCACTTCGTTGCAGGGGATGGATTCTCTGCTTGCGACCGTGCAGATGCCCGCGGGCATTCCGGTCGCGACCGTCGCCATCGGCAAACCGGGTGCGACCAATGCTGGGATCCTTGCGGCACAGATGATTGCCCTGGCTGACCACTCGCTCGCAAAGAAACTAGACGTTCACAAAGAGAAGCTCGCGCGGGGCGTCGAAGAAAAATCGAAGAAGCTGAAAAGTTCTCTCGGCCGATAAATCTGGGCAGTAAACCTAGAGTTTCAACCCCTTCAAGTACTCACGGAACGGCTCCCCTAGGTCTTCCCTCTTGAGGGCGAACTCGACCGTGGCCTTCAGGAACCCCAGCTTGTCTCCCGTATCATGGCGGCGCCCTTCGTAGACGTAGGCATACATCTTTTCTTTCTGCAGCAGCAAGCGCATACCGTCGGTGAGTTGGAGTTCTCCGCCGGCGCCGGCCGGAGTGTTGGCGAGGCACTCGAAAATTCCGGGTGTGAGAATGTAGCGCCCGATGATGGCCAGGTTTGAGGGAGCCTCCTCGGGTGCGGGCTTCTCCACCATGTTCTTGATCTCGAAGAGGCGGCCGCCAAAGCGGCTGTCAGCGGGCTTTACGTCGAGAACGCCGTAGGAAGAAATCATTTTGCCTTCCACGACCTGAGTGGCGAGGACGGAGCACTGCGTCTGGTCGAAGACATCGACCATCTGCTTGAGGCACGGGACCTTGGCGTCGATCACGTCGTCGGCAAGGAGCACCGCGAAAGGCTCGTTGCCCACGAGTTCGCGCGCCATCAGCACGGCATGGCCGAGGCCAAGGGCCTCTTTCTGGCGAACGTAGGCGATGTGCATCATGTCGGAGATGGAGCGCACGATCTTGAGCAAATCCGTCTTGTTCCTCTGCTCTAGCATCGTTTCCAACTCGTAGCTGACGTCGAAGTGGTCTTCGATGGCTTGTTTGCCGCGGCCGGTGATGATCAGGATCTGGTCGCAGCCGGAGGCCATGGCTTCTTCGACTCCGTACTGGATGATGGGCTTATCGACCAGCGGGAGCATTTCTTTGGGCTGGGCTTTGGTTGCCGGCAGGAAGCGCGTGCCAAGCCCGGCAGCGGGGAATACGGCCTTGCGCACTTTCATGGGCATAGAGGCGGTCGTTGGTCGCTCGTCGTTGAACACAGGTTCCGAATAATTGTACCTGTTGGCGCCCGGCCGGTTGGTGGCTTAGTGTCGCTGAGGCATACTCGCGTTTACGCCCGGACAACCCTCTGCTGCCGTTTCCGCGTTCGCCAGTTGCTCCAGCACTGTGCGCAACGCGTGCAGCACTGCTTCCGCATCCGTCGCTCTCAACCCAAACTTCAACATTCCATCCGGAGTGAACTGGGCCCCGCGCTGGGTGGAGACGAAGCGGGCTAGCTGCTCGGGATCGACCGTCGCGTTTTGCTGAAACTTAAAAGTGACAAAGTCGCGCTTGCGCTCGATCGCATTCACGCCGACTTTCATGCACAAGAGTTTCAGCGAGGCGTAGTCGAGCAGGTTGCGCACTGCCGGTGGAGACGGGCCGTAGCGGTCTTGCAGTTCCGCACCTACGTCGGTCAATTGCGATTCGGTTTCAACTCTCGCGACTCGCTTGTACATCTGCAGGCGCTGGTTTTCTTCTGGGACGTAGTCCGCGGGTATGCGAATGTTGAGGCCGAGATTGAGCTGAGTTTCGGCTTCGTCGGGCCCTGCTTCGCCTTTCATCTCACGTACTGCGCGCTCGAGCATTTGAGTGTAAAGCTCGAAGCCGATGGCTTCGATGTGTCCGCTTTGCTCGCCTCCGAGCATGTTGCCGGCGCCGCGGAGTTCGAGATCGAGGGCGGCGATTTTGAATCCCGCGCCGAGGTCCGAGAATTCCTTGAGCGCGGCAAGGCGGCGGCGCGCGATGGGTGTCAGCTCAATCTCCGGCGGGAGCATGAGATAAGCGTAGGCGCGGCGGCTGGAGCGGCCTACTCGTCCGCGTAACTGATAAAGCTCGGAGAGACCTAGGCGGTCTGCGCGGTTGATCAAAATCGTGTTGCACAGCGGGATGTCGAGACCGTTTTCGATGATTGTGGTCGAAACCAGAATGTCGGCTTCGTGGTGCATGAACTTCAGCATCACTTTCTCGAGTTCGCCTTCCGACATTTGTCCGTGGCCGACGATGATTCGCGCCGGGGGAACCAGCGCCTGGATCTTGGCCGCGATCTCCCAGATCGTGTCCACGCGGTTATGAACGAAATAGACTTGGCCGCCGCGCTCGAGTTCCTGCTCGATGGCGGATTGGATTAGCTTTTCGTCCCAACTGGCGACTACGGTCTGAATCGCCATGCGATCCTTGGGCGGGGTTTCGATCACGCTCATGTCGCGCAAGCCGACCAGAGACATGTGCAGGGTGCGCGGAATCGGCGTGGCCGACATGGTGAGCACGTCCACCTGCTTGCGCATTTGCTTGATGCGCTCTTTGTGGCGGACGCCGAAGCGCTGTTCTTCATCGACGATGAGCAGGCCAAGATCGGAAAACTTGATGTCCTTTGAGAGTATCCGGTGGGTTCCTATGAGGACATCGATTTTGCCAGCTTCGGTTTTTTGCAGGATTTCTTTCTGCTGCTTCGTCGTGCGGAAGCGGCTAATCATTTCAATTGTGACTGGGAAGGGCGCGAAGCGCTGCTTGAAGGTCTCGAAATGCTGGAAGGCGAGCACGGTCGTCGGCGCCAGCACGGCAACCTGTTTGTTGTCGCTGATGGCTTTGAACGCCGCGCGCATCGCCACTTCGGTCTTACCGTAGCCGACATCGCCGCACAGCAGCCGGTCCATGGGCTGCGCGGACTCCATGTCGCGAATCACATCTTTGATCGCCTGCCCCTGGTCTTCGGTCTCGTTGAATTCGAAGGCATCTTCAAACTCGCGGAACCACTCGTTGCCCGGCGGAAACGCGTGGCCCAGGGCCGTTTTGCGCTCCGCGTAGAGTTTGATAAGTTCGTCGGCCATGTCTTTCATGGCCTTGCGCACGCGAGCCTTTGTCTTGCCCCAGGCCGCGGTTCCGAGATGGCTCAAAACCGGCTTCGCGCCTTCCGACGAGCGATACTTCTGCACCAGATCGAGCCGGGTGAGCGGTACGTACAGGCGCGCGGCTTCGGCGAATTCGAGCAGCATGAATTCGGCGGGGCCATCGCCGTGATTGATTTCCTTCAGGCCCTGATACTGGCCGATGCCATGCTCGACGTGCACAACGTAATCGCCCACCTGCAAATCGCGGAAGTCGGAGAGGAAGGCCGAGACTTTCGATTTCGATCGCTGCGGACGCGAGGCGACCGATTCCGATTCGTCGAAGAGATCGCGCGCGCCGAAGATAGCGAGGTTAGCCTCGGGAAGCAGCACGCCGTCTGGGATGTAGGCAGTCGCCAGCGTTGTGGTGAGAATTTCTCCGGCGAAGTAGCTGGTTTCATCCGCGTAGCTTTCGCCCCCGCGGGTGCGGCTTCCCAGCCGAAACGAGGCGTTGTACTCCGTGAAAACATCGGCGAGACGCTCGACTTCGCCGATATTGGGCACGGCGAACAGCACGCGCTTCCCATCGTTATTGAGCTTCTGCACTTCTGCAAGCATGGCAGGAACGGCGCCGTGGAAGCGCGGCGACGGCTGCGAGAGAAATGAGATTTCGGAGGCCTCGTCCAGGCCGCGAGTGATGCCGAGGTGCTCGATGTCGGCTCCAGGAAGCGCCGACGTTTTCTCCCACCAGTCCTCCGGCGGTAAATAAAGATCTTCGGGCCTCACCAAATTGCCGACTTCGCTGCGTTCATGTGCTTCAGTAACGCGCGTCCAGAAGCGGTCGAACTCCTGCTTGAGCTGATCGGTCTCGTCGAGCAGAACGGCCGCCCGCGGAATGAGATCGAAGATGGTGCTGTCTGCTCCGGCCACTGGAGAATAGAACTCCCAGCCAGGAAAAACGTTCACTCCACCGGCGCGCACAGCGGCTTCCACGATTTCTTCTGAGCCCGGCTTCCCGGAGCCAACAATGCGCTTGCCGCTCAGCCGCGTGTGAATGGCGCCCAGCAGATGTTCGCTGACCGGTGTCTCCGTGAGAGGAAGCAGCAAAGCCTCGTCCACGGGATTCGACGACCGTTGCGAGGCCGGATCGAACTTGCGAATGGAGTCGGCTTCGTCGCCAAAAAATTCGATGCGCAACGGGCGGTCGGCTTCAGGCGAATAAACGTCGAGGATGCCGCCGCGCAAAGCATATTGCCCCGGCATTTCGACCACGTCGGTAGAGGTGTAGCCGACGGTGTTGAGGTGCGCCAGCAGCGCCTCGAGATCGAAGGATTCTCCGCGGCGGATGGTGCGGGCGAGATCGGCGTAATAGTCGCTGGAGCGCAGCCGGATGGCTGTGGCCGCAACCGGCGAGACCACAATCGATGCCGCGCCCGTCGCGATTTTCCATAAGGCCGTCGCGCGTTCTTCCTGGAGTTCCGGGTGCGGCGAGAGATTTTGGAACGGAAGCACGTCGCGCGCCGGCAGAGAGATAACGGACTCCGGATCGCAGGCCGCCGTGAGTTCACAAAAGCCGCGAAGAACTGGAAGAAAGTCCTCGACAGCACGGTTGTCGTTGACCACAAAGATGAGCGGACGTCCGGCGGTACGCTGAAACAGCACGAGCAACAAGGCTTTTGCGGTGGGTGTAAGGCCGGAGACACGAATACGCCCCGTGCCCTCCTTAAGGTGGGAGGCTACACGCGCGAAGGCGGGAAGCTTTTCTGCGTCCACGAAGAGTTCGCGGACGAAGGGAAGAAGCATGCAGGATCATTTTAGCAGGAGTTGCGAGAGCCATTGAGCAGTGTTTCTCACCAGGATCTTTGGAGGACGGCGAGAGGCATGAAATACGCGCAGAATTTCGATCACGCCCCGTCGTACTCGTAGTGGTCATTGCGGCCCCATGTGTGACGATGTACACACCTTAGTACAAGCGCAGACGGCTCCAGTCATCCGTCCTCCGCGCGGTCTGAGCCGAGGTAATCAGGGAGCATCGGCTCCCCGCAGCAGCGGGCGTGTCAAACACGTCGGCCCGCCGCTGCCGTTAATGCAAATCTCACCGCCGGGAAAAGTGCGCACGTCGAATCCAGCATGGCGGAGCCGCCCGTTAGTCTGGCGATTTTCTTCGATGGCAAGCAGACGCTTCCCGCCCAGCGCGAGAACGTTGCAAGCCAGCGTATCCCGCTCCGACGAGTCGATTTCGATGAACTTGAATCCGCGCGACTCGAGCAGTCCGACGGTTTCGACCGCGAGCCAGGGCAGATCGACCAGCGCAGTCTTTTCGTCAAGCAGGCTGATCAAGGACATCAGATGCAGGCACTCGGACGGGCCTGGACCGTAAGGCAGCGGCGCCGAAATAACCTCCACGCCGTTGGGAATGAGCAGATCGCGCATCTGCCGAATGCCGGCGGCGGTGGTGCGGTAGCCGTGGCCGATGAGCAGAGTTTTGGAATCGAGCCACACCATGTCTCCGGCTTCGGTGGTGCCGGGAGGCGTGATCGTACCGAGCGTTGGAATGTCCAGGCTCTCGCAGAACGAACCGTACCGCGGCCCTTCGGCAACGCGGTTCACCTTGCCCGGACGCATCACAATCAAACCGTAGTCGGTGGCAAGAGACGCATCGTGGGCGTAGACGGCGTCGAGGGAGAGATCCGGCGCGTTACGCATCTCAACGACCTCCGCACCCGCAGCCTGCAACTCGCGGCAGAGCGCTTCATGCTGCGCTTGCGCCGTGGCGAAGTCGGGTGCGTGGCGAAAGCCCAGCTCTTGCCAGTGCGCGGCGCGCTCCGGCTGGTTCCAGCCCGCCGCGCGCGGTGAACATACCATGACCCGCTCCAGCGCACCGGTCATCGAGTGTCCGTTGAAGCGCTCCTTCGTTACCGCCTCTGTCATCTTGCCTCCACAACGTTTTCTGAAACTGCTGTGCCGGTTAGGAATCTATATATGCATTATGGCAAAAGCAACGTGGGAAGGCTCGGTGCTCGCCGAAAGCGATGCAACGGTAGAGGTCGAGGGCAATCAGTATTTTCCGCCGGATGCGCTCCGTAAGGAATATTTCAAGCCGAGCGATGCGCACACCGTGTGTCCGTGGAAGGGCACGGCGAGCTATTACGACCTTGAAGTCAACGGCAAGCGCAACGCCGGCGCGGCATGGTTCTACCCCGAACCGAAGGATGCGGCGAAGCAGATCAAGGGTTACGTCGCATTCTGGAAGGGCGTCAAGGTGGAGAAGTAGAGAGGTTGCTTAGCCTTTAAGGCGCCCTCTGAGCGCAGTGTTTTGCTTCCAGGTCGCGCTTTACTCTGTGCTAAAATGTAAAGCGATGGCACAAGCGACGATTTCTTCAAAGAACCAAATCGTAATTCCGAGGGAAGCCCGGGAGGCGCTCGACTTAAGGGCTGGCGATAAGGTGGCAGTGGTGGTCCGCGGAAAGAGGGTGCTGATGCTGCAAAAACCGGCGTCGCACCGGGCGGCCATTCGCGGTTTGGCGAGCACTGCCTACCCAGCCGGACATCTTCAGAAAGAACGCCGGGGTTGGGAGTAGAGCGGCTTCGTCTGTTTCTCCGGCGTCACCGCCGGATCGCTCTCGACACCAGCATCTTCATCTACCAGCTCGAAGCGAATCCTAAGTATGTCTCACTCACCGACATCGTGTTTTCGTGGGTGGAACGAGCAAGCCATGAGGCCGTGACCTCAACCATCACGATGACGGAGCTGCTGGTTCCGTCCTATCGCGACGGTAACGAGCAGAGGGTCGACGAGTTCTACGGTTTGCTTTCCACGTATCCCAACTTGCGGTGGATTGCGCCTGACTTAGAAACGGCGGACCTTGCGGCGCGGCTGCGGGCCATGTATCGGCTGCGAACGCCGGATGCTCTGCAGGCGGCTACGGCTATCCGCGCGCAAGCCACGGGCTTCATCACCAATGATCCGGTGTTCGCGCGCATCGAGGAATTTGAGACGGCTGTGCTGGACCTGCTTCTGTGATGTTGTCGCCTTGCCGCGCTTTTCCGGCTAGGGCTTCACACTAAATTGCCAGAGGTGGTCTTTTGTTACCTTGGCGTCAAACACAACTACTGGTACGGCTGTCGTGCCTCCGTCCGGCGACCCGTTCAGAATGACCGGCACGCTGTACTGAGGGGCGGCCTGCGCGTGCGCCGCGGGAGGCTGTACAACGTGAGCGACGCAGAGATAAACCAGCGAAATGGCGATCACCGTCAGCATGCAATTTGTGTACAGACTGGATTTCATTTTTCATCCTCGCGCGGAGAAATAACCAGCGCGGAATTATAGTCCGCAGATTGTTAGAACTCCACGTGGGCGCGGAAGGACGGCACGAGCACTGGGCCGCGGTCGCGGTTGTAGCCAGGATCGACAATGTGTTGCAGCCCGGGCGCAAGATAAATGCCGCGCCACGCGTGGACCGTATAGTAGGTCTCTATAATATTTTCGCGCCCGTAGTTCAGCGCGCCGTCGCCGAGAAGAAAGCCTAGGCCGCCATCCGCCAGGTAAGTCTGGTGGTCTTTCTTGATTCCGTTTGACACAAAAGCCACGCCGGCGCGATCCTGTTTGCGATGCCACCATGCGCCGTGTGCTCCCAGCCCGAGGGCAACGGTTTGATCGACTTCCGTGTAGGCGAACGATTCGGTCTTCCCATTATCCCAGCCGAGTCGGGCGAATGCAGTCAGGTTGGATAATAGACTCTGTTCGATGTTCAATCCGAAACCATACTTGCGCGTGACGTGCCAGGGATGGTCGGTAATTTCTGGAATGGGTGTGAGGCCCGCTTCGAAATTGGCGATCGCCTCGCGATAAATGCCCATGTTGGCGTAGTTGGTGTAAGCCAACACGCGCACAACACCCGATTTGTTCGGAATCACTCCGTGACGCAGCTCGTATTCAAAGTTTTCCGCGTGGACTTGCCACGGCCGATATACCAGATCGATTCCGTTCGCCACTTTCGGCATTAACGCTTCGGCAAAACGGAACCCCCAATTGCGGTCTTCGTAGTCGGCGGTCGCGCCTATGGTGTAGCCGCGCGTGTCGGCGGCGTAGTCGTAGGCGCCGTTGTTGTCGGTGGTCCAGTTGATGAATTGAAGGTGGGTGTCAGTGCCCACGGAGTTTACATCGAAGAAATCCGGCATGCTGAATTTGCCAAAGCGGATTTCCAATCGGCGGCGCGGCAGTTCCTCAAAGAGCGAGAGATAGCTTCGCTGGTTCTCGACTTTATCCCTGCTCAGCGCAAATACCTTGTGAATCATGCCTCGTGCCAGATAAGGCACTTTGCTCAACAGAGGATTGCGCACGATATCGAGATCCGTGTTGCCCGCCAGCCCCAAGCCCGTGCTGAGCGCGGCTCCGCCAGCCTCTTCAATATCGACCAGAAGCTCGGTGGAATTATTGAGCCGCACTCCGGTGTAGAGCGTCATCACGCGCGACGTTGCCTTTTCGTAATTCGGGCTCAGGCTGTTCTTGCCGCTGTACTCGGCATGAAAGTCGGGGTGGGTCTGAAAGATAAAATTTGCCTGCCCTGAGAGCCAGAAGCGCGTGTCCTTGAAATGAGGAAACATAGCTTCGGTGGCATCGTCGGCGGGCGGGTCAGGCGGATTTGTTGCTGCGGGCTCGGCGGCAGGCGCGGGGCCGGGTTGTTGCGCGAGCACTGGCATGGCCACGCCCGTAACAATTGTGGCCAACAGGGCAAGGATTCCCCAGCGCCTGCTGGGAGGCGCGAGTTGGGCGTGATTATTCATGTATTCTTGACTGCGCTGCTTTGGCTGTTTCCAGTCTGGGTAATTAACTGAAATATATCACATGCGGTTAACTATAGTTAACTATAAAATCGTGGGCAGCTTTGGAAGGGCGCGGCGTCAAAGGCTCGGGCGCGCTTCGCGCCATCGAGCCTACGCAGAGTGGATTAAAGGAATGTTACAAACGTGGGCTCGGGCATCTTGAGCGTTGGGCCGGTCGCTGGGACTACGGTGTAATCTCGAATACCGTCCCGTAGGCATAAATGCCGCCATAGGCAGTCGTGCCATACAGATTCCCGGCAGCATCGAAGATCAGGGCGGTTTGGGGGTTGAATGCGTTCCTGTCCACATTGTTGAAGTTATACAGTATCGTCTCCGTCCAGCTCCCGCCCACAACGGGCGTCAACTCGAAGATCGTACCCTCTTGATAAGCGCCGCCGCGGACGGTAGTGCTGTAGAGATTTCCGGCGGCATCGAAGATGAGGCTGGCGGCGGGCAGTTGGCCGTCCGTGCCGTTTTGATTGAAGTTATGCAGCGCAGTCTCCGTCCAGAGGCCGCCTGCAGCGGGTGTCAACTCGAACACCGTCCCGTAGTAATTGGCGTTGGTGCCTCCTTGGACGGTCGTCCCGTAGAGATTGCCATCGGCATCGAAGATCACACCGGCGTCAGGAAATGCCCCATCTGTGCCGTTGCCGAAGGCATGAAGCACCCTCTCCTTCCAGCCGCCCCCTTCGGGTGTCAATTCGAACACCGTGCCACCGCTATAAGCACCGCCGTTGGGGGTCGCGCCGTAGAGGTTGCCGCCGGCATCCATGATCAGCGCGGCGTAGGGACCAGATCCGCCGATGCCGTTAGCGAAATTATGCAGTATCTTTTCCGTCCAGTGCCCGCCCGCTCTGGGCGACAACTCGAACACCGTCCCGAGGTTGTAAGCGCCGCCGTTGAGTGTCGTACCGTAAAGATTGCCAGCCGGATCGAAGATCAGGGCGGAGTAAGGATTGTTCCCGTCCGTGCCGTTATTGTTGAAGCTATGCAGCGCCTTTTCAATCCAGCCACCGCCCGCTGTGGGCGTCAACTCAAACACCAAACCCCAGTTATAGGCGCCACCGCTGACTGTCGTGCCGTAGAGATTGCCGGCGGTATCGAAGATCAAGCTAGCGTAAGGATAGTATCCATCTGTGCCGTTTCGGTTGAAGTTGTGCAGCACCTTCTCAGTCCAGCCGCCGCCTACGATTGGCATTAACTCGAATACCGTCCCGCCGGAGCCAATGCCGCCGGCAGATGTTGTGCCATAGAGATTGCCGGCGCTATCGAATATTAAATTGGCGGCCGGAGTGCTCCCCTGGTAAGGACCGAAGCTGTGCAGCACATTTTCTTCCTGCGCGGTCGCGCGCGTGACTGTCATGAAGAGGGTCGAAGTGAAGATCGCCAATACCACAGTCGTTCCGATGGAAAGCTTCTTCCTTCGCATGAGTAATTCTCCTTAGAGTTTTGCCGCGACCAGCGGGCTGGTACTGAAGGATCACGAAACGCTGCGCTCGATAGTTACAGACGTAAGAACGGAACTTACATCAGGGGAGGCAGAGATTGTATTCAGACGGCACGCAAGAGTCAAGGCGGATTTCGCGCACCGCCAGATTCGTCCCGCTTGTGCTCTAAGGTCTAATCGCGCCTCGCCGGGAAATCAAAAAGGACAGTCCGGAGCCCCCGAAACTGTCCCTCAAAACCCTCCCGGTTAGAAGGGCAACTTGATGACCCTAGGTTAACGGCGCGATGTTGCAAAATGATGGCACCACGATGAATATCTGGTTAATTTGCTCGCGCTGCTATAGTGATCGGTTGGGCGCTGTCGCATTGGTTCACAGCACTCCTCCGGGAGCACCCGATGCACTCCACCACGTCCCGTAAGGTCGAGCAGTCGCGCCGTTTGCAGCAGCGCGCCGAATCCATGATTCCCGGCGGCGTGAATTCGCCGGTGCGCGCCTTCGGTTCCGTCGGCGGCGATCCGCCATTCATCGTGCGCGGCAAGGGCTCGCACATCTGGGACGCCGACGAAAACGAATTCATCGACTATGTCGGCTCCTGGGGCCCTCTCATTCTCGGCCACGCCGCGCCCGATGTGCTCGACGCCATCGTGGGCGCTGCCTGCAACGGAACCAGCTTCGGCGCTTCCACACCCTCCGAGGCCGATCTCGCCGAACTCGTGCTCGCCGCCTTTCCCCACATGCAGAAAGTTCGCTTCGTCAGTTCCGGAACCGAAGCCACTATGTCGGCCATCCGCCTGGCGCGCGCTTACACCAAACGCAAATACATTGTGAAATTCGAGGGCTGCTATCACGGCCACTCCGATTCCCTGCTCGTAAAAGCGGGCTCGGGCGTCGCCACGCTCGGCATCCCTGGCTCCGCCGGCGTTCCCGAGGAGTTCACCCAATTCACCCTCGCCCTGCCCTTCAACGACGTCAAAGCCGTCGAGTACGCCTTCCAGAAATTCAGGCACCAGATCGCCTGCGTCATCGTCGAACCGATCGTCGGCAACATGGGCTGCGTTCCCGCCGCCGACGATTATCTGGTCGCCCTGCGCCTGATCACCGAACGCGAAAAGGCCGTGCTCATCTTCGACGAAGTGATGACCGGATTTCGCGTCGCCTTCGGCGGCGCCCAGGAGCTCTACAACATTCGTCCCGATCTCACCACCATGGGCAAAATCATCGGCGGAGGCCTTCCCGTCGGCGCTTACGGCGGTCCCAGCGGAATTATGGACTTGGTCGCGCCCCTGGGACCGATGTATCAAGCCGGCACCCTCTCCGGAAATCCCCTGGCCATGGCCGCCGGATGCGCAATGCTGAAGCATCTGCGCGATCACAAGCAAGAGATTTATCCGCAGCTCGAAAAATTGAGCGCCGAACTCGTCGAGGGCGTGGCCTCAGCCGCGAAAGCCGCCGGCATTCCCCTCTTTTCCAACCGAGTCGGCTCCATGTTTACCTGGTTCTTCACCCCAGGCCCCGTCACCGATTGGGAATCGGCGTCGAAATCCGATACCCAAGCCTTCGCCCGCTTCTTCCGCAGCATGCTTGACAGCGGCGTCTATCTCCCGCCCTCACAGTTCGAAGCCGCATTCTTAAGCGCCACACATTCGGAGGAAGACATTCAGCAAACCATCGCCGCCGCCCGCCACGCCTTCACTGCATCCTGAAGTCCAACCGTGCCCAATCCCGCGCGCCGGTGTCGTGGTGCAATATGAGGTCGGCAGCTTACATCCCCATGGCGTCATCCTGAGCGTAGCCGTTCTTCAGGCGGAGCGAAGGATCTCGCGCACACCGGCGGCACATCCGGGAAGTCCGAAGATCTAACCCGTACCACGACTCCGCCGCCCGCACCTGTCCCTGCCCCGCCGCTTTCACGTAAACTAAATTTTCCTTGAAAACCCTCGGACACATTCTCTCGCGCTACACCGCCTGGATTTGGATGCTTCTGCAACACCTCGGCATCTGGGGTATCTTCGCCATCGCCTTTGCCGATTCCGCTCTCCTCGGCATGCCCGTCGACGCCATCGTCGCCGCCTACGTTCACCAGGACCACAAGCGCCTCCTTTTTTATGTGGCGCTAGCCTCGCTCGGTTCCGCGCTCGGCAGCGTTCCTCTCTATATCATCGGCTATCAGGGCGGCGAAAAAGTCCTGCGCAAGCGCATCTCGGAAGCGCGCTTCCTGCGCATCCATCGCTCCTTCGAGCAACATGAATTCTGGGCCTTGATGTTTCCCGCAATGCTTCCCCCGCCCATGCCCTTCAAGATCTTCGTCCTGGGAGCGGCCGTCTTCGAGATGCGCTTCCGCGATTTTCTCGCCGCGATCTTCGCCGGCAGACTCGTCCGTTTCCTTACGCTGGCCCTGCTCACCCTCTGGTTCGGACCGCGGATCGTCTCTCTGCTCGGCACACTCTTCCGCCAGCACATCTCCTGGCTGCTCGGCGCAATTGTTATCGGCCTATTCATCTGGCTCGTTACCCGCCGTCGCCGCCGAAGAAAAAAATTGGCCGCCTCCGACGGAACTTCTTGAGATCGATTACCCCGATACTTCGGCTCTTCCGCCGTCGCGCGCAACGCTAGGATGATAGTTAAGACCAGAAAACCTGGTTGAACCCGTGTTCTTGCGGTAGCTCGTCCTTGATAACCTTTGTTAGCCCGATTGCAAAAAGAATGACGCAACTAAAATACGGCCAGAACACGTCCGCCCGGATCGGGAAGACCGCAAGTGCTAAAACAAGACGAGCGTGGTGGAAAGATAGGAAACTGCAATCCAGCATGCTCATTCCAGGATCACCATTGCCCGACTCCGAATCACAAAGGCCTTAGCTTGATCGGCCCCATATGAGCGCCGCCGCCTCGGCCGTTCACCGAGCGCAGCTTCATCTCCCCTCACCCTGGCTGCTTCACTTCACCCGGCTTCAATCCTGAACCCGCCACTTTCTTCTGAACCGGCTTCTTCGCCGCCTCCGCCCGCTTCCGCTCCTGATACCGTCGATCATGAAACTGCTGGTCCGACCCTTGTTTCTTCATACCCCCACTCTGCCACACCCGCCCAAACTTCGCCACCCCAGCACCGCTCGAACTCCGAAACAGGCCGCGCGAAAAGCCCTGCGCCACCAGCGCAACCGTGGAATAGCGGCGCTTCAGCGCAGCGTCGATGGCAAAAACTGATCCGGGCTTCAGAATCTGCGTGAGAACCAGCTTTTGGCGATTGCGGGGGAGTTCAGCCGCTGGTTTTAGCCGCGAAGCGGCGTCAGAATGCAGCCCACAGCCTGCCCTGAGCCTGCCGAAGAGGCGCAAGCCGTGGGTAGAGAGTGGGAAACAGACAAGCCCCGGAGGTATCCGGAAGTCTACTCTCTCGGTTCATGATGAGACGGTTTCTCGGTACTCGGTACTCCTTACTCGCAGTACTCGGCACTCGCGACTCGCAACTCACTTCCCGTACTCCTGCACCTCTCCATCCACGGCCACCGCCACGTACTTGTGCGTCTCCACATCCCGAAACTGCACCACCTGATGCTTCTCCCGGGCCAGCTTCCCCCACCGGCTCGGCTTATCTCGATTCTGCTCAATCGCCTCCAACACCCGCCCATTCATCCGGAACTGAACCATCCGCAGCCGCCCGCTTCCCACCCGCCTCACACGAATCTTCTGATCCTCGACTGACACTTCCTCGCCATTCATTAACTGCGCCGCCACCGATCCCAGAATTTTCTCCACTTCAGTCACGCCCATCCCACTTTCCCCAATAATCCGCCACATCCACTGCAATCCAAATCCCAAACTTCGGCTCGGCATTCCACCAATTACTATCTCGATTCCTTGATTCTGGGTGGAGCAGCGCTCCTGCGACTGGAGACCACTCATAATCCGGACTTCAGCCCCTCGGGTACTTCAGGAAGGGTTCGCCGCTTGCATTCCATTACCGGTCCCTGCGACTAGAAGGAGACCCAAAAACTCGGTACTCGGTACCAGGTACTCGATACTCTCCCCTACTTCTTCTTCCCTCGCAACATCTCCACCACCCGCTGATAATCGTCCACCGTCGCATACTCAATCAGAATCGATCCCTTGCCATTCCTATCCTTAATTCTCACCCGCATTCCCAGCGTCTGTTCCATCTCCGTCTGCGCCGCCCTCACGTTCGGATCCATCCATCGCGCCCTCCCGATTCTTCTCTGCTCGGCTCCCTCCGCATTCTGCATCGCCACAAATCCATTCAGTTCTCGCACCCGCTCTTCAATCTCATCCCACTTCAGGTGCTTCGTCACCACCTCATCCGCCACCTTCTGGATGTGCGCCGGGTTGTCCAACGACAAAATCTCTCTCGCGTCGCTAAACGCCAGCCGCCCATCCAGCACGTACTTCATCACCTCTTCCGGCAGCCGCAGCAGCCGCATGTAATTCGACACCGTCTCCCGCGACACTCCAATCCGCTGCGCAATCTGCGCCTGCGTCAGCTTGAACTCCAGGCTCAACACCCGGAACGCTTCCGCCTGCTCGATCGCGTTCAGGTCCTCGCGCTGCACATTTTCCAGCACCGTCATCTCCGCCGCCTGCTGCAGCGAAACCCTCCGCACCAGCGCCGGAATCGTCTCTTTCCCCGCCAGCTTCGACGCCCGCAACCGCCGCTCGCCCAGCACCAGTACGTAACGCCCTTCGTCCGCCGCCGGACGCACCACCACCGGCTGCACCACTCCGTTCTGTTTGATCGACTCCGCCAGCTCGGCCAGCATCTCCTCGTCGAACAAATACCGCGTCTGGTATGGATTCTTATCGATCGCCCCCAGCGCCAGATTCACCACCACATTGCGTGGCGTACTCTCCTCCGCCACCGCCTGAATCTCGATCCCCTCGGACGGCTCGTGTGGCAGTTGCTCGTATGGCGCGGGCGCCCCTGCCCGCGTTGCCTGCAACTCCTCTGAAGCCTGCCCTTCACCAATGCTGTCGTCCCCAGCTCTTTCCAAAGCCTTGTCATTCCGAACGAAGTGAGAGCCTGCCCTGAGGGAGCCCGAGCCGATAGGCGAGGGGGACTCGAAGGGAACCTGCTTCCCGCCTGCACCACCACCGCCCTCCGCCCCTCTCAAATCACTGTCGGCCACAGGCACCGGGAAGGGCACAGCTTCAGCCGCCTGATGGCCGACGCCTGACGCCGCCTCCCCATCCTTCGCTGGTGGGATCTGCGGTTGCGCGGTACTAGGTACTCGCAACTCGGGACTAACCACCACCCGCGGCCCCGGCAACAACGACTCCAACCCCCGCCCCAACGCCCTCCGCTTCTCTACCTTCTCATCCTTCTTCCCCACAACCGAATGCCCCGCCACCTTCTCCGCCGCCGTAGTAGTCATAAAGTTTTCCTCTGTGACCCCCTGTGTCCCCTGTGGTTAAAGCTCTTGATTGCCGGGTGCCCCATTTCTCGCGTTCTTTGCGAGAAGTGGGGTTTTCGCCGACCACGACAATTCGACCCGTCCCTCTTCCTCATATATCGATGTTAATCGATATACAGATCGACGAACGCCGATCTATCAAGCCGTCTTATCCATCTCCCCGCCCACTGCCGGCTGATCGCCGGCAGCCGCCATGTGTCTTCCCAGAATCTCCTTCGCCAGCCGTATATAACTCTCCGCCCCCTTCGACCGCGGATCGTACACCAGCGCCGGCTTCCCATGGCTCGGCGCCTCCGCCAGCCGTATGTTCCGCGGGATGGTTGCCGCGCACACCTTCGCCCCAAAAAACTTTTTCAACTCAGCCGTCACCTGCTGCGCCAGGTTCGTCCGCTCATCCAGCATGGTCAACACCACGCCCTCAATTTCAAGTTCCGGATTCAACGCGGCGCGTATCCGCTCCACTGTGTCCACGAGTTCGCTAATGCCTTCCAGCGCAAAGTACTCCGCCTGCATCGGAATCAAAACCGAATCGGCCGCCACCAGCGCGTTCAGTGTGAGCAAGTCCAACGCTGGCGGGCAGTCCAGCACGATGTAGTGGAAACGCTCGCGCAAAGGCGCGAGCGCTTCCTTTAGCCTGTACTCCCGCCGTTCAGCTTCCACGAGCTCAATGTTCGCGCCGATCAGGTTCTTGTGCGACGGAATCAGCCATAGCTGTTCCAGCTCCGTCACAGCGAGCGCTTCCTCGCCAGAGGCCGCGCCCATCAGCAGATGATAAGTCGAGATGCGTTCCGGATCCTTCACCAGACCCAGGCCGCTGGTGGCATTCGATTGCGGATCGCAATCGATAAGCAGCGTGTTCACTTCCGCCGCGGCGAACGACGCGGCCAGGTTGATGGCAGTCGTGGTCTTGCCCACGCCGCCCTTTTGGTTGGCAACAGCGATGACACGTCCCATAGATTGTTAGAGAAGCCTGAGCTTCTGGCAGGATAGTGCGCTTCTGGTTTCGAAAGCAAGGTCATACTGCTGTGCGCCGCGTTGAATTCATGTGCAAAACTCGTCCAATGTTCCAGTGGGAACATTCAGACGAAGTTGCAATCTCCTGCCAAAGAACCGATGTGCTTTATGTTCCGGCGGGAACGCTCAGAGATTTATGATCGTCAGTTGTGTTCCCGCCGGAACAGATTGACGGGTGTTCGGACCGGAACATCGCGTTGAATGTTCCGGCGGGAACATATATCACGAATGTTCCGGCTGGAACGTTGTCGACTCGCCAGCTGCATTATGGTGCAAGAAGCGAGAATATAACATACTTCCCACTTCGTCCAATATTTTGGCATTTTATAGATAGTTATTAATATAATATGTCTATATAATCCCACTTATTTATCTTTGTGGTTCTCCCCGATGAGCAGGAGGCGGGACTTTGAGTGCGGAACCTGGATTGGCAACTGCCAGGTGAGGTCGGGGAGGGTAGAGCGGGCTTGGGCGAGTTGGGAGGAGGAGATGAGGAGGGCGAGGCGTCCGGAGGGGGCGAGGAGGCGGGCGGCGATGGGGAGGACATGGGCGAAGCGCTCGACGGCGCGGAGGGTGACTACGTCGAATGCGCCTGCGGGAAGGGTCTCGGCGCGAGTGTTTTGTATATTGATGTCCGTCAATGTAAGGGAGCGGGCGACTTCGCGGAGGAAGGCGGCTTTCTTGTGGTTGGGTTCGATGAGGGTGAAGGAGATGTGAGGGGCCCAGAGTTTTATTGGAATCCCGGGGAAGCCGGCGCCGGAGCCCAGGTCTGCTAATAGTCCCGAGTACCGAGTACCGAGTGCCGAGCATGCTGAGGCTGGTTGCTCAAACTCAAGGGGCGCTAGGGAGGACGTGGGGAAGAGGTGACGGGCGGCGAAGAGGGATTCGCCGAAGTGGCGGGTTACTATTTCTTCTTCGTTGCGGATCGCGGTTAGATTGATGCGGGCGTTCCAGCGCTGGAGTATATCGATGTACGTCGATATATGGTGGAGTTGCGCCGCGGAAAGAACAGCGAGTTCCTCACCGGGCCTTTGGCCCGGTGAGGAATGACAAGGGTTTGGGGTGGGGGATAGGAAGGGCTGGAGTAGTTCGCTTATGCGGGCGGGTTGCATGGGATTTTCGATTGTATCCCCGACTCGTGGTAGGTGCTGCTCACGCGGCTGTTTCAATTACGGGAAGCGTGCGCTAGACTGACGCTGCCGATCTGAGAGTGGCGAAATGGCACTGACACGCGGTCAGAAACACCAAAGGGTAGAAGAGGCGATCAGAAAACAGCAGGCATCGCGCGATGGTGTGCTCAAGTTGAACTGGATGGGGCTCGACGAGCTCCCGGAGTCTCTGCGTGAGCTTACAGACTTGCAGTCGTTAGATCTCTCCAATAACAACTTGACGACTCTCCCCGAGTGGCTCGGCCAGTTTGCACAGTTGCGGGAGCTGGATCTCTCACGAAACGATTTGTCAGAACTGCCCCGATGGCTGGGCTCGCTGTCGCAGTTGACAAACCTAGGGCTCTTTTCTGTTGGACTGACGGCTCTCCCGGAATTTCTTTGCCAGCTATCTCAGTTGCGAAGTTTGAATCTTGGCGGTAACCGTCTGACAGAACTACCCGACTGGCTGGGGCGACGACTGGCGGGGTTGCTTACGCTGTTTCTCCACCGCAATGAAACGCTGACTGCGCTCCCTAATTCCATTGGCCAGATGGCGCAGTTGGAGGCTCTCCACTTAACCGGTTGCGGATTCTCCCGAAGTCCGACGGTGGTCGCCAGTCTCCTACGGCTCCGGTTGCTGGCTCTCACTCCTCCTGAGAGGCAGTTCCCCGACTTCCTTCGGCACATGACCTGGCTCGAGAAGCTCAGGTTGGAGGCGAGTGCTCTGGAGGAGGTCCCGGACTGGCTCGGCGATTTAACTAACCTCAAGGAGCTAATGCTGGATGGCAATCTGATTACGGATTTGCCCTCCGCACTCGCGCGGCTGCCGAAGTTAAAGGAGCTTGGTCTCGACGAGAACCCGCTAAATCCGGAACTAGCTGCTGCCGATAAGGAAGGCCTCGAGGCGGTCATGCGCTACCTGCGCGCGAAGGAGGGCCCGCAGGTAGAGCTCAACGAGGCCAAGCTGATCCTGATCGGTGAGGGCGAGATTGGGAAGAGTTGCCTGCTCGGCGCTCTGCGGGGTGATCCCTGGGTTGAGGGCCTTCCCACCACACATGGAATCGAAATCAAGCCGGTCAAGGTGAGCAATCCCGATACGGGACTGGGGATCACGCTGAATGGTTGGGATTTTGGTGGGCAACGGGTTTACCGGCCGACGCACCAATTGTTTTTCAGCTCTCCCGCGGTTTACCTAGTGGTGTGGAAGCCGCGGGAGGGGCCGCAGCAGGGTTTTGTTAGGGAGTGGATCAGCCTAGTGAAGCATCGTGAGCCGGACGCCAAGATTCTGGTCGTTGCGACGCATGGCGGTCCCGGCCAGCGGCAGCCGGACGTTGACCGGCAGGAAATATGGGACTTATTCGGGCGCGACACGGTTCGCGACTTCTTTCTCGTAGACAGCAAGCCCAACGAAAAAGGCCAGCGACGCGGGATTGATGAGTTAAAGAATGCGATCGCGCGATTAGCCGCAACTTTGCCCGAGACGGGGCGTAAGGTGCCCGCGCGTTGGCAGCAGGCAACGGAAAAGTTGCAGGGAACTGACGTGGCCTATTTGCCGTTGGAGCGGGTGCTGGAAATTTGCCGCGAGACTGGCATGGATGAGGACGAAGCAGCTCTATTTGTCACGGTCTCTCATCGGCTCGGGCATTTCATTCACTACGAGCACGATCCGGCATTGCGCGACATTGTGGTGCTCAAGCCCGATTGGCTGGCGACGGCGATGAGCCTTGTGCTTGACGATGAAGATACACGGCACAACCACGGCCTGGTGAAGTTTGAGCATCTGGAGCAGTTATGGAACGACCCAGCGAGGGAGAAAGAGCTGAGATATCCGGCGAAACTTCATCCGGTATTTCTTCGACTGATGGAGCGGTTCGATCTCTCTTATCGAGTGGCGGGATTCCGCGACGAAGGCGAAGCTGTAGGAACGAGTCTGATTGCACAGCTCGTTCCGGATGTGCGTCCTGACATCAGCCTGCAATGGCCTGCTGAAAAGGCGGAGGGTGACGGACAGCAGATGCAAATCTGCGAGATCGTGGAGAGCGCAAAGGGGCAATCTGCGCCTGCGGAAGGGCTCTTTTACCAGCTTATTGTGCGTCTGCATAAGTATTCACTGGGACGGGTGAAATACGACGATAGCGTTCACTGGCAACGCGGGCTGGTTCTGGATGCCGACTATAACGGGCGAGCATTACTGGAGCATGTGGGAAATGATGTGCGGATCACGGTGCGCGCGCCGTATCCGGAGCGGTTCCTCGCGGTGCTGACGGGCGAAGTGAAGTGGCTGGTGGAGAACTTCTGGTCGGGGTTGCGTTGCGACGTGATGGTGCCGTGTGTGGAACCATGCGGGAAAAAGGCGCCGGGCACGGGCCTGTTCGAGGTGCAGAAGCTGATTAAGAGTAAGAAACAACAGCAGCCGAAATATCCGTGCCAGGTTTGCGATGAGTGGCAAGACATCGATCACTTGCTGCGCAATGCTCCGGCGGCGCAGCGATTGCCATTGGTGGAATTGGTTGAGGTGCTGTCGGGACTGACTGGCTTGAAGGGTGACTTGGGCCGGGTTCGCACGTTGTTGGTTGATCAGCAGGGCGAGACCATGGGGCGCTTTGACAAGCTCGACATCGGCCAGCGACGGATGCTCAGCAAGATTGACGATGCTTACGGCGGATTCATGCATGCACTTACGGACGAGGCTAAGGACGGGCCGCGGCTTTTCAGTTTCGAGCCGGTCGAGCCGGGTTTCTTTGATCGGCCGAAGTGGATGAGCGAGAAGTTCCGGCTGACGCTTTGGTGCGAGCATTCGCGATTGCCGTTGCCTAGCTTGAATGGCGGAGACGGCAAGAAGGGGGTTTATGAGTTGAATGTGCCGCGGGAATGGTTTGTGAAGGCCGCTCCTTATTTGAAAGTGCTGGCTAGTACTTTGAGTCTGGTGTTGCCGGTGGCTTCTTCGGCTACGAAAGTCCTGCTGGACGATTCTGCTTACAAGAAGATTGAGAGCGACTTGAGTTTTGGCGAAAAGAGCGCTGAGTCGGTGATCAAGGGCGGTGAGGATGCTGGCACATGGCTGGCCGTTAGTGACGCACCCGATGTGGAGCATGGAAAGTCAATCCGGGCGCATGGGGCAGCGCTGCGGCAGCTGCACGCGTGGCTGAAGGAAAAAGATCCCAGCTTTGGCGGGTTGGTGCGGGTACGGAATAAGCGGCAGGAGTTTCTGTGGGTGCATCCGCAGTTTGAGGGCGAGTATTAGGGAGCGGGTGCGCCTCAGGGGGTAGGGATGCTTCGACTGCGTGGGATCGTCCTTTGGACGATCTCACTTCGTTCAGCGTGACGGGGAAAGCCTTACAGGGCTTGTCTAATCCCATGTCTCGCAAAAGACGCGAGACATGGGGCACCCACAGCGGCGTGTGGTACCGGCAAAAAGCAGGTCTCTCGACTTCGCTCGGGAGGACAGAGAGATGGTGTGGGCAAAAGCTGCCGAGCTGCGCTCGATGGACGGGCGGGTCGCCCGTCCCCACACGGGAATCGCCGCACATGAGCATCTCGCGCCACTCATGCCCAGCCAAGAACATCCTAACCAAGCGAGTTTACTTGGCGAAGAAGTAGTCGAAGGATTTTACGGCGGTGAATTCGTCGTCTTTGATGTCGAAGACGGTGTAGAGCTTGGTGACGTGGAGGACGTCGTGGACTTTTTTGGTGAGGGCGAAGAGTTTGAGTTCGCCGCCGGAGTTGCGGACGGTGGTGAAGCTGCTGACCAGTTCGCCGACGCCGGAGGAGTCGATGTAATCGACGGCGGCGAGGTTGAGGACGATTTTCTTCTTGTCTTCGGCGACGAGGCGGCGGATGGTGTCGCGGAGCTGGCCGGTTTCGTCGCCGAGGGTGATGCGTCCGGCGATGTCGACGACGGTGACGTGGCTGACTTCGCGGGTGGTGATGGTCATACGCGTATCCGCCTAATTGTATTCGGAACAAACCCAATCTACCACGGAGACACGGAGGCACAGAGAAAATACCGGGAGAGAAATCCCCTGAATGTTATGGCACGGTGCGCAATGGTGCGGAGTCGCGGATTTCCTGGATGGGGCTGGTGATGATGGGAGTGGGATAGGCGGGGTGGCGGAATTCCAGGTGCATGCCGCGGCCGACGTAGCGGAGCTTGAGCATGGAACCTCCCCACGTGGAGCCGGCGATGGCGACATGAACGGGGTGGGGACAGAATTCGGGATGGCCGGAGATTAGAGCGTCGCTGCCACCGAGGAGCACGGCGGTGTAGCAGTGGTGGAGGGTTTGGATTTCGAGGACAGTGGAAGGCGGCAGATCGTTGAGGAAGACTCCACCTTCGATTTCGGATTGGACGATGGCGCGGTTGACATCATCCGCCAGGTTGGGGTGCGGCGTGAACATACTCGGGCAACGTTCTTAACGAGTTTACTCCAAATCGGAGTTGGCGGCGTGGTGGTGGAGGAACTTTGGAACATGGCCGAGCACTGGATGGTGGCGAGGCGGGTGACTGCGGGAAAAGCTGAGGCGGCGGACCGGTGGTTGGCGCGGCCGGGCTTCGCCCGGGCCGGACAGCCGAGGGCGGCTGTCCCGCTGAGTTGAGTTAGGGGATGGTGACGATGGAGCCGTGGGGGCCGACGAAGAGTGCTCCGCCGGTGGGGTAGGGGCTGACGGCGTTGAATTGGGTGGCGGATTTCTTGCGCGGGCTGATGCGGGTGGGGTCCTGGGGCGGACGGAAGTCGAAAATGAATTTCGGGGCGACGATGAAGAGGCGGGCGTGGGTTTGATTTTCGTTGAGTCGGGAGGGAAGTGGGGAGCTTTCCGAACAGCAGGTTCCTCCGCTCCGCATAGCGTTGCTTTCAGCAACGCTATGCTCCGGTCGGAATGACAGGGTTATAGATTGGCGGTCATAGGCGACGGCGGAGAAATAGGCTTGCGGGTGGATTGGGGAGACGGTCCAAGTGAGGCCGCCGTCGTTGGTGAAGGCTAGGTTGGGGCCGTCCTGGTCGGGGTGTTTGTAATCGCCGCCGGCGATGACGCCGTGGTTGGCGTCGCGGAAGGCGATGGAGAAGATGCCCGCGGAGTCGGGGCCGTGGGTGATGGGAGTAGCGGAGACTTGCCAGGTGCGGCCGCGGTCCGGGGAGTGGAAGACGCG
>Ga0302179_10000514_pt1 | contig 25509 bp, 14 predicted proteins | sample I_Palsa_E3_1_FD_198788 | JGI IMG/M metagenome (GOLD analysis project Ga0302179, IMG submission 198788) | Peat permafrost microbial communities from Stordalen Mire near Abisko, Sweden - I_Palsa_E3_1 | ecosystem: Environmental > Terrestrial > Soil > Palsa > Peat permafrost | place: Sweden...
TATCTGAGGACCGGCATCGCCTGAAACCAGCCCGTTGTACTTGACCTTGTCCTGCCTCATCACGTGTGCGGTCACCTGCGTTCAGAGTCGCGACGATTTTGTGGCGGCGCTTGGCACCAGGCATAATGCGGTAGACGCCGGACGGTTCTGCGCGGGGAAAAGGTTTGCTCGATAATTTCGTCTGAGACGAAAAGGGCTTGGCGGACGGTCTCGAGGCGGCGCGATAGACGTTCGCGCCTGGAGCTGTAATGGTCGGTTTCTTCGAGCACCAGACACATTTTAGAGGCGATGCGGACGCTGCGCCTGGTACGTTGAACCGCCCGGTATTTTGCGGCCGTCGCCGCGACGCTGCGGATGAGCTGGGTCGCGATCATTCTTGATCGAAACTCCGAAACAAAATCGTCGATCAACTCGAGCAGGGCGCCCACGAAACGTGCGGTAGAATCTGTACTCATATAACAAGTGTATAGAATGTTATATTCCAAGGATTTATTGTCAAATGGAAAACCGTCCAGCGTCCAGGGTCCGGCGTTCGACGTTCAACGGGGCGTGGCGAACCGTCCCGGTTTGCCCGGCTCTGAAGAAGAGGCAAAGCGAGACGCTTCGCTTACGACTGGGCACATCGGACGATGAACGTTGAATGCCGGACGTCGAACGCCAGTGGTCGTTGACGTTGGGCGTAGTTCGTAGTTTACTGGTGAAACGCAGGGGAGCCTCTGGCTGAGAACTCCGGATTTTTCGGGGGACCCTTTGAACTTGAAACGGCTAATACCGTCGAAGGGAGCACCTCCAGAGTGGTCCTGCAGAGTGATTGACATGACCACAAGTGATTCGTTTTTTCCAAACAGCCGGCGGATTTATCTTCCTGGGACTATCTACCCCGATTTGCGTGTGAGTTTGCGGGAGATCTCTCAGTCCCCCACTCGGTCGCCGGACGGCAGAACCGAAGAAAATGCGAACATCGGCGTTTACGACACGAGCGGCCCGTGGGGCGACGCCGCCTTTTGTGGTGATGTCGGCGAAGGATTGCCGCCACTGCGGCGTTCTTGGATTCTGGATCGGTCCGATGTGGAGGAGTTTGAAGGGCGCCGGACGCTGCCGGTCGACGATGGGTACCTGAGTGAGGTTCACGCCGAGAACGCCATGCGCAACGGGCGCCGCGGACAGCTCGATCTTTTTCCCGGTCTGAAGCGCACCACGCTCCGCGGCGCTGGAGGACATCCTGTGACTCAGCTCTGGTATGCGCGACAAGGCATCATCACGCCGGAAATGGAATATATCGCGATCCGGGAAAACTTGGGCAACGAGGAGCGACGATCTGGCGCATGCGCAAACGGACATCGGCACAAGAGGATTCCGGAGTACATTACGCCGGAGTTTGTACGAGAGGAGGTGGCGCGCGGCCGAGCGATTATTCCGGCGAATGTCAATCACCCCGAACTGGAACCGATGATCATTGGCCGCAATTTCCTGGTAAAGATCAACGCCAACATCGGGAATTCGGCGGTGGCGTCGAGCATTGAGGAAGAGGTGGAAAAGATGCGCTGGGCCACCAAGTGGGGCGCGGACACCGTCATGGATCTGTCGACGGGAAAGAATATTCATGCGACGCGAGAATGGATTATTCGGAACAGTCCGGTGCCGATCGGAACGGTGCCGATCTACCAGGCGCTCGAGAAAGTCGGAGGACGCGCGGAAGAACTTACGTGGGAAATCTATCGGGATACGCTAATCGAACAGGCAGAACAGGGTGTCGATTATTTCACCGTCCATGCGGGCGTTCTATTGCGCTTTATCCCGCTGACGGCAAAGAGGAAAACCGGGATCGTCTCGAGAGGCGGATCAATTCTTGCCAAGTGGTGCCTTGCGCATCATCAAGAAAATTTCCTTTACACGCACTGGGACGAGATTTGCGAGATCATGGCGGCTTACGATGTCAGCTTTTCAATCGGTGACGGGCTGCGGCCCGGATCGATTGCGGACGCGAACGATGAAGCGCAGTTCGGCGAATTAAAAGCCCAGGGCGACCTGACAAAGCGGGCTTGGGCGCTGGGCGTTCAAGTCATGAATGAAGGGCCGGGCCATGTCCCGATGCACCTGATTCAGGAGAATATGGAGAAACAGCTGGAGTGGTGTCATGAAGCCCCATTTTACACGCTTGGGCCGTTAACCACCGATATCGCTCCCGGCTACGATCATCTGACGAGCGCGATTGGCGCCGCGATGATCGGATGGTATGGCACGGCGATGCTCTGCTACGTGACCCCCAAAGAGCATCTTGGATTACCGAACCGGGAAGACGTGAAAGAGGGGGTGATCGCTTACAAAATTGCTGCGCATGCCGCTGACCTTGCCAAGGGACACCCGGGCGCCCAAATCCGCGATGACGCCCTGAGCAAAGCGCGCTTCGAATTTCGATGGGAGGATCAATTTAATCTGAGCCTCGATCCGGAAACGGCTCGCTCGTTTCACGACGAAACGCTGCCTCAGGAAGGGGCGAAAACAGCGCATTTCTGTTCCATGTGCGGACCGCATTTCTGCTCGATGAAGATCACGGAAGATGTGCGCAAATATGCCGAGGAACATGGATTTGACGGCTCGGAATCGATCGAGGTCGGGATGCGGGAAAAGGCGGAAGAATTTGTTAAAACCGGCGGCGAGATTTACCGGTGAGCAACTGGTTCAACCAAGTCGGCGGCCAGCTGCCATGGACCCGTTGGGAAAGTGTTTCTGGCGTTTTGTCTTTCCGCCGTTCCTGCGGTCAAAAAATCATTTGTAGCGAATTGTAATGGTCGCAGTAATTCATCTGTTTCTTCTTTCGCTGGTCTTGTTCAGTTTAGGGCGCTCGTTCCGTTATATATCGGGCAAATTCATTCGCTTCAGTATCCATTGTCCAACTCTGTTGGCGGCCAAAGGCCAATACGAGGCACCGCCTCGCGGTTGGGCCGTCCTGTATCTGATCATTCGATTGATCCTTCCCCGCCTGATATTTCTCACGGCCATCATTGGATTTTATCTAATTCTGATTCATGATTTCGACCTTCGGTCGACGATTTCAATATGGTTTAGCAAACCTGGCTGGGAATGGAAATTGCCGGTTGCCCTGACCATTGGTGTTGTGATCAATCTGATTGCAACTGTCGCAAGGCTGCGTAGCCGGCGATTGCGAGAGGCTGCCCTTAAAGATCTCGAACATTCGCACGCAATTCTAATTCTGACTGGCGCACAAGCGCTGCAAGCTCTTCTGCCACTCATGTTCGCTTTCCTGGTCATTCCGATGCTCGGACTTCCAGACCAGGTTGTGGGACTCTTTGAACGCTTTACGCTGGTTCTCGTTATTATTTTTGTTGGGATCGACACTCTGAGAACGCTCCGTTTGGTCGAAGCTAAAATAGCTCATCGCGCAAAAACAAAATGGGATGGTGAGGAACGCCAAATCCGGGCAGCGGAAACCCAGTATTCGGTCATGCATCGGTTGCTAAATGTGCTGGTTGTTCTCGCGACAGTGGGTGCGGCCTTGATGGTTTTTGATCAAGTCCGCGCATTTGGTGCCAGCCTCCTGACTTCCGCCGGAATCCTCGGATTAGTTGCGGGGATCGCAGCTCAGCGAACATTACAAAACGTCTTTGCCGGTCTGCAGCTTGCGATTACCCAGCCAATTGCTCTCGGTGACGTAATCGAGGTCGAGAATGTGGTCGGGACAATTGAGGAGATTACTTTCAGCTTCGTTTCCGTCAGGTTACGGGATCTTCGCCGTTTGATTCTACCCGTTACCTATTTCCTCGAAAGGCCCTTTACCAACTGGACTCGGACCTCTGCCGAATCGCTAACGTCTTTTTCGTTAGTTCTATCGCTGGATGCCTCGCTCGCAGCGATACGCAAGCAAGTGGATACGATTCTACGCGCCAATCCGCTTTGGAACGGCGGCAAATGGGAGGTGATGATCAGCGAGCTGGGTGAGTCGTCAATGGTCGTTAGAATCACCCTGGGTGCAGCTAATCCTGAGATCGCTTTCCAGCTTAAGTCGCAGGTCCAAGAGCGCATTTTGGATTATCTCAATCAAAGCAAAAAAGGCTCTCTGATCGGTGCGGTTGTCGAGCCAAACCCTTCAATCGAGCTCTCAGAAACGACAACTCCGGGTGCCTAGTTGAGAAAGCACGTGGTCGACGAATTCCTGACTCCGGGGTAAACCCTAATTGCGTCCATACGCGAGATGGGCACCGTACCTGAAAACTGATCCGACACCTTCCGATAACCGTCGCGATCAAAAGCCGCCTCTATCCCGGGAAACCAGGGCGCGAGCTTCTACTCAAATTGGGTAAATCAAGGCGAGTTTCAGTACAGGGGGGTGAAACCTTGTTGATGAAGATATCCCGTCTTGCCTGTTGTAAATATGGTAAATATAGATTACGCTGGAATTTGCAGCGATGGTGAGCCGTGATCATAAGAAACTTGAGTTCCTCAGCCCATTTGTTTCCCTCTCCAGCAGCAGAAGGGAAATATCAGACATCGCTATCGAACTGTCGTTTCTTCTTCTGCCGCGTGGGTCGAACCGTTGTACGGCACGGCGGGACAGATCAGTGACTTCATGATCGTTGAGGGCATTTCCCTCCCGTTCCCTGTGATGAGGAAGAGTCACTTCGTTTTCATGTCCCTAACCAAAAAACTCGTCCTCGTCTTCTTGGTGGTAACCATGGTTCCCCTCGGCGCGATCACCTTGGTATTGCACTGCGCGTTCGTGAAGCGTGCCAAAGCTCAGGTCGGCACGCGGCTTCAGGACAACGCGATTCAGGTCGGCAAGAGCGTGGACGAATTCATGTTTGGCTGCATTCGCGGCATGAGAGACCTGGCTGGAGACCCGGAGTTAATCTCCGGAGACCGCAACGTCGCGCAAAAAGATTTATCCCGCTACATCCACTCTTTCCCCTATTTCGGCGAAGTCATGCTCGTGGACACGCACGGGACGGTGACTGCTTCCTCGTCCTCGCCGGAAGTGGGCACGTCGCTGTTCGGTCGGTTCGACGACACGCGGCACGAGTTTGAGCAGGTGGTCCATTGTTCACCGGGCGACGTCTACGTTTCCGACCTGGGCGAGCTCCCCGAACCCCGCCGTCGGTCGGTCGTGGCAGGCAAGCTCACCGAGATGAACCACAGCATCCAGATGCTCACGGCGGTGCAAGACGCCGCCAACCACACCGTGAGCGTTCTCGTCAGCGACATCGTGACGGAACCCCTCCGCGATTTGCTGGAAGACCTTAAACGTCACGGCCCGGAAGGGGGCTCCGCTTGTTTGCTGGATAAAAGGGGCTTGGTCCTGATGACCACCGACCCACAGGCGCCTTTGCTGTCCCCGCATCCCGACGTGTCCGATGGCGCGTTGCGGGCGCCGTTGGGCGAGAACGCGAGCGGTTACCTGCTTTACAGGGACGCACACGGCCACCAACAAATGGTCGGCTATAGCCGGTTACAGACCTACGGCGCCAACCGGGCTGGCGACTGGCGGCTGATCACCCTCGCTTCCTACGACGTTATCCTTGCGCCAGTGAGGCAATCGTTCAGTGGAACGTGGGGCATCGTGTTCGCGACGCTCGTCGGGGCGGTGACCTTGGGTTTGTGGACGGCGCACCGCTTGTCTGACGCAGTCTTAAGAATGATCGAAAGCACAAAGACCATCGCGGCCGGTCGATTCGACGCCCGCATGGCAGTCAGTACGCGCGATGAAATCGGGACCCTGGCGGAGGCCTTCAACTTTATGGCCAGTAAGCTGCAAAAGGAGGCCACCCAACGTGCCCAAACTCAGGAATCGTTGCGTTGTGCCAATGACGAACTGGCGCAGCGCGTCGAAGAGCGTACCAGACAACTGACCGCAGAAATTGCCGAGCGCAAACAGGCAGAGGAAGACGCGCGAGAGAGCGAGGCGCAGCTGAACGCATACTTCAACGCTTCCCCGACGGGCATGGGAATGGTGGACGCGCAACTGCGGTATTTGAAAGTCAACCAGAGACTGGCGGATATCACCGGGGTGACGGTTGAGGAACACACCGGTAAAAGCCTTCGCGAAATTGTCCCGCAACTGGCCTACATTCTCGAGCCTCTTTATCAGGCGGTTTTCGCAACGGGCATACCCCTTCTTAACTTCGAATTGAGCGGAGAGACAGATTCCAGTCCAGGCGAGCTCCGTGACTGGCTGGTTTCTTATTTCCCTCTGAAGGGAGAGGAGGCAAAACCCACGGCGGTCGGCACGGTGGTGACTGAAATCACCGAGCAAAAACGCGCCGAGGTGGAGCTGAATTATGCCAAGACGGCCGCCGAGTCGGCAAACCGCGCAAAGAGCGAATTCCTCGCGAATATGAGCCATGAGTTCCGGACGCCTATGAACGGCGTCATCGGTATGACCGACCTCTTGCTCAACGGCAACCTCGACCCGCGGGAGCGCGATTTTGCAGAAACCATTCGCGCCTGTGCGACCGCCCTCCTGGTGATCCTTAATGACATCTTGGACTTTTCCAAAATCGAAGCCGGCAAACTCATCTTTGAGCTGCTCGACTTTGACCTGATTGAAACAGTCGAAAGCACGTTGGACCAGCTGGCCGAACAGGCCCACGCCAAAGGCATCGAGTTCGTCAGCGCGATGGCGCCGGACCTGCCTACCCGCTTGCGCGGAGACCCGGGACGGCTCCGTCAAATCCTGACCAACCTCATCGGCAATGCGATCAAATTCACGAACAGAGGAGAGGTTATCGTGCGGGTATCCAAAGAGAGCGAAACGGAGACGCACGCGCAGTTGCGCTTTCGGGTGGAGGACAGCGGCATTGGTATTTCCCGCGAAGCTCAAGGAAAGCTCTTTCAACCGTTTAGCCAAGCCGACGGTTCGACCACACGCAAATACGGAGGCACCGGCTTGGGCTTGGCGATCTCCAAACAGTTGGTGAAACTTATGGAAGGCCAGATCGGCGTGGAAAGCGAACCGGGCAAAGGCTCAACTTTCTGGTTTACGGTGCAACTGCAAAAGCAAGGCGGCGATGCCACGGTTTGACCCTCGCCCGTGCCATCAAATGGGACACCGCTTTGGCCGGCACGCGGCTGATCGTGTTGACCTCCTTCGGACACCCGTTCAGCCGTGCGGAAATGAAGGAAGCCGGCATCGACGCCTACCTCGTCAAGCCGATCAAACAATCATGCCTGTTTGACTGCGTGGCCAGTGCTATGAGCAAGGCGGTGGCGGAAAATGTCGCGACAACTACCCACACCCTTTCGAGTCCCCTGCTCTACCTAATCGTTCGATTCGGTCTTGAGAACAACACGGCGGGCAAATCGGTCGTTACTCTGGCGGCGGAGCAGGACGAACGTGTTGTTGTCGCCGTACATCGCCCACGGGCCAGACGGCACCTCGCGGAATTCGGCGAATCTCCAGTCGCATGCATCTTTGTTCCCAAGGCCGAGGAAGTCGCGGACGGCCGGCGACACGTCCAAACCGGCGCCCTGATTCAAATTCGGTCTTGGACGTTCGTTGCCAAACACATATTGCCAGTGATCGGTGCGGAAAGGGCCGCAATCTTCCCATTGAGCGTAACAGACTCTGTTCCCGTGACGGATCGCTAGCCAACGGCCCTTGAGAACGGTTTGGCCGTCCCGGACAAAGGCCTGTTTGAACCAGGGAACCACCTGGCTCGCTTCCATTTTAGTCCGACCGCCTTCGACATCGTTGTAAGGGAGAGCGACGTAAAACGGATTCTGGCGCGGAACGAAGTTAACCGGAATAAAATTTCTTCGGGCGCCGGGTTCAGGGTTGTCGTAGCCTCCGTAGCTGTAGTACCAATTTCTGTCCCAAGAACTACGATCGTTGGGGACCGGGTTATTGCCGCTCGGGCGTTCGCCAATCCAGAAGATCGTGGTGATGATCCCGATTTTCCATGAGTAGCGGCCTGGACCTCCGCTGAACCCGGGATCCCTACCCATCAAAGAAGGTCCTGTGCTGTATCGAGGGCCATCACCGGAGAACACCGTCTTCGTCGGTGACATGATGACTTTGGGTTCAATTTTCAGCAGAGCGTTTTCACGCAGCTTCATCGCATACTTCGCAAAATCGGTACTACTCTCGTATTGAGACTGTGCCGAAGCTTTTCCGCCGATAACTGCAACAACACAAACCGCAAGAAAGAGTGACAGCCTCATGGTGAAGTAGGTATCTTTCTACGGGCAATGCACTTGGCAGCGCAAGTGCTTTTTGCATTTTAAATCGCAAAACGCACTATTTTTAGCCAAAAACGGGATGGAATATCGATACTTCATAAAATTTGCGACAGAAATCAATAGCGTCGCAGGATGGTATCCTTCAGAAAACGGGGATCATCGATGGTGGGATAATCGAGGTTGAAATGGAGTCCTCGGCTTTCGTTTCGAGCCAGAGCGCTATCGACGATCAAGCTTGCGACTGTGCAAAGGTTTCGCAGTTCCAGGAGGTCTGTGGTGACCGTGAAGTCCCAATAAAATTCCTGTATCTCGCGTTGAAGATTGCGCAACCGGGTGCTTGCGCGGAGCAATCTTTTTTGGGTGCGGACGATTCCCACGTAGTCCCACATGAGGCGGCGGAGTTCATCCCAATTGTGATAGATGACGACGACTTCATCGACATCCTGGGCGTGGCCCGGACGCCATTCAGGGAGATCAAAGGCCTGGTGATATTTGGAATATTTGGGCTTCAAGAGTGCCGTTGAACAGCGGCCGGCAAGGACTAGTGCTTCGAGCAGCGAATTGCTGGCGAGCCGATTTGCTCCGTGCAAACCGGTGCATGCCACCTCCCCGACGGCAAATAGGCCGCGGAGCGTCGTTGCACCTTCCAGGTCGGTCTTCACCCCGCCGCACTGGTAATGCGCGGCAGGAACAACTGGAATCGGCTGTTTTGTCATATCAATCCCAAGACTTTTACATATCTCAAAAATGTTGGGAAAACGCTCCTTCAGGAACGCCGCAGGTTTGTGCGTGATATCGATAAACATGCATTTCGCGCCGGTGCGCTTCATCTCAGCGTCAATTGCGCGGGCGACAATGTCGCGGGGCGCCAAAGCACCGAGCTTGTGATACTTCGCCATGAATTCGCGCCCGGAAGCATCGACCAGTTTGCCGCCTTCTCCCCTCACCGCCTCGCTGATCAGGAACGATTTTTTCTCCGGATGAAAAAGGCACGTTGGATGGAATTGAATAAATTCCATGTTCGCGACGGCTGCTCCGGCGCGCCAAGCCATCGCAACGCCGTCTCCAGTCGCGATATCGGGGTTCGTCGTATACAGATAGACCTTACCGCATCCGCCTGTGGCGAGGATCACTCGATCGCTACGAATCGTTTCGACATCGCCGGAGGCTTCATTGAGAACGTAGACGCCAATCACGCGGTCCTCGGTTGTGTAGCCAAGCTTGCCTGTCGTGATCAGGTCAACGCCCATGTGGTTGTCAAGAACCTGGATATTGGGTTCGTTGGTTACCGCATCCAGCAAGCGTTGCTCAATTTCGCGCCCTGTCGTATCCTGGTAATGAAGGACGCGTCTTTTGGAGTGTCCTCCTTCCCTCCCGAGATCCAGTTCCCGTTGGCCTCCATCCAGGATTCTTTCGTCGAAGTGGACACCGATCCGCATCAATTCCCGGACGGCGGCGGGCCCCTCAGTCACGATCGTCCGCACGGCTTCCTGATCGCAAAGTCCAGCGCCTGCAATCAGGGTATCCGAAATATGCAAATCGAACGAATCCTCGCCGCTGGTCACGCAGGCGACTCCACCCTGCGCCCAAGCGGTATTTGAGTCGGTCGCCCGACGTTTGGTCACGATGGCGACAGACCCATGTTCCGCGAGCTTCAGTGACAGACTCAGTCCTGCCACGCCGCTGCCGATGACAACAAAATCAACCTGATTCATTCGGCACGGCCCTTTTTGATCGCAACTGAATACTTGCGTTTTCGGGCCGGGGAATCCAGAGGAGACCTGAGGGCGGCTCTCATACCTTTGGAGCGGGCACCGCTCCTACGTCAAGCAGACTCAAGATACCACGCAACGGGATCGCAACCCATTTCGGACGGTTATTAAGTTCATAACGAAGCTCATACAAGGCCTTAAGGATCAGAAAGCTCCGGAGCAAGAGCCGGAGGTCTTCCTTCTCTTTTGGGATAAAGGAAGCGTTCCCGGCTTTCTCTAGGTACGCTGTAAGGAAAACCTGGCTAGCCCTTGTCGACCAAAGGTCAGCGTAGGTTTCGAGGGTTGGTTGATCCACGGGTCGGACCGTCCTGGACTCAAGCAAGCCGTGATGCGCTGCGTAGTTAAATGATCGCAGCATGCCGGCGACATCGATCAGCGGGGAGCGTTTTAATCTGCGTTCACCGATTGGTCTCGCCGGTTCACCTTCAAAATCCAGGATGACAAAATCCTTCCCGGTGAACAATAGCTGACCCAGATGGTAGTCTCCGTGAATCCGAATTTTCGTCGTATCAATCGGATCGCGAAGAAGGTAATCGTGACACGTTCCTAACTCATCGGCGCGCCGAAGGACATTTTCCGCGAGAGATCTTGAATGCCCGTCCAGACTGGTAACGAACCGCATGAGGAGGCCGAACGTGTGCTTGGTTTCGGTTCGGATAGACTGAAAGACGGAGCGCTGGTGCTGCAGTGAAAAAGGCTCCGGAGCGAAATTGGGCGATTCCGTATCCTGCGCAAGGGCGAGGTGCATCTGTGCGGTTCGTTCTCCTAAAAGGCGAACGGTTTCGATGTGACCGCCTTCAATGCTGCCGAGAAACGGCTCCGGAACCTGTTGCCAAAGACCGACCAATGGTGCCGACGATAAATGAGGGTCCTCCAAGACTCGATCGAAGTACCGACTAACAGCCGCGAGTGTATGAGACCATCCGTCCTGTTCGTTCGGTGTAAACGACTGGATCATGACAAGGGAAGCCGGGTCCTGGCCAGGTGCGATGTATTGAATATCGCCGAGGTAGGTGGGTACAAATTGAAAGCCGCACTTCTCCGATAGCTGTTTGGTCAATTCGAGGTCCGGGTTGATGCCTTCCTCAAGCTTCCTGAATAGCTTTAGGTAGATCTTGTCGTCGTAAATCACCGAGCTATTGCTTTGCTCGACTTTCAAGAATCGGCTTAGATGCGGCGGCCCGTTTTTCAAGGTTTCCGCAAGATGAGTTGACTTGGTGGAAACCAATTTTCCCGATCTCCCGGCCAAGGTGCGCCCTTCGCAAATCAGATCCAGCAGGATCTTCTGAACAGCCTGGGAACCGATTGAGTCCACCAGAAGATCGCCTTCCTGACCGATTCGAGCGATGACGGTCGCTGGATAATCCACTTCAATATTGCGCGCTTCTTCCGCGGAGACGACGCGAACCGGCAATGCGTACAACTCGCGCGCGCCTTCCGCATAATTAAAAGCGACCATTAGCAACTGGCCGAAACCATCGCCCGGGAAACTAACGAGATCTAACAAGCTGACGCTCAAAACCGCCCGCGCTTTGCTCCGGAACCAGCGGGTATTCTTGATGTAAGTGGCCAGTTCTCGATCCACGAAGCGGGACCCGACCGAAGTAAACCACCAGACGGGATCGCCGTTATATTGAGTGACGGGCAAAGATCTTTCGCCGTCAGCGACTCCGGATACTTCCGGCGGCGTCAGCAAGAGCCAATACGACGTGTGAGCCCCGAGGGTTATTGGATATTTGCCATCCCGGATCACCGGAAATCGGCCATGGCCAAAGGTATCCTCAGGCACCCAGCCAATCCAATGTGCGAGATCCAGGTCGACGGCTTGCGAGAACCTCGACAAATTCACCACGACCAGAATTGTCTGCTTCTCATAGCTGCGAGTAAACGCGAGTACTTTGTTGTTGGCAGGCGTGAGCAGCTGAAAATCGCCGTGCCCGAACGCCGGGAAGCGCTTGCGAATCGCGATCACCCGCCGCATCCACCAGAGCATCGAGGACAAATTGGTTTCCTGAACCTCTACATTGATCGCCTCGTAGTGGTATTCGGGATCGATATTGACCGGCAGAAAGAGAGAGTGCGGATTGGCCCGGGAAAATCCCGCATTTTTGTCCGAGCTCCACTGCATTGGGGTGCGCACGCCGTTGCGGTCGCCGAGATAGATGTTGTCCCCCATCCCAATCTCATCTCCGTAATAAAGGATCGGGCTCCCTGGCAACGAGAACAACATGGAATGAATTAGCTCCAATTTCCTTCGGTTATTCCCCAAAAGGGGCGCCAACCGCCTGCGAATACCAAGGTTGATCCGGGCGCGAGAATCTCGCGCATAGACGCGGTACATATAATCGCGCTCTTCTTCTGTCACCATCTCGAGTGTCAGTTCGTCATGGTTCCGAAGAAAGATGGCCCACTGACAATTCTCTGGAATCGCGGGTGTTTGTTCAAGGATATCGACGATCGGATAACGATCCTCCATGTGCAGCGACATGAACATCCGCGGCATCAGAGGGAAATTGAAACACATGTGGCACTCGTTCCCGGTACCAAAATAGGCGACGGCGTCTTCCGGCCACTGATTCGCCTCCGCCAAAAGCATCCGGCCGGTGTGTTTCGCGTCGATGCGTGCCCGTAATTCCTGCAAAATCCGATGGGTTTCCGGGAGGTTTTCGCAGCTTGTCCCTTCCCGTTCGATAAGGTAGGGCACTGCATCCAGGCGGAGTCCATCGACACCAAGGTCGAGCCAGAAATCGAGTACCTTGAACGCCGCGGCTTTGACTTCTGGATTGTCGTAGTTGAGATCGGGCTGGTGAGAAAAGAAGCGATGCCAGAAGTAGGATTTGGCAATCGGGTCGTAGGTCCAGTTGCTCACCTCATAGTCTTTGAAGATAATTCGCGCTTCCCTGTATTTGGTTGGGTCGTCGGACCAGACATAGTAATCGCGCCAGGGATCTCCAGGCGCCGCACGGCGAGATTTTTGAAACCAGAGATGCTGATCGCTCGTGTGATTCAGGACCAGTTCGGTGATCACGCGCAACCCAATTTGATGAGCGGCAGCAAGGAATTGTTTGAAATCGTCCAAGGTTCCGTAGGAAGGATTGACCGTGAAATAATCGGCGATATCGTAACCATCATCCTTGAGTGGCGACGGGTAGAACGGCAGAAGCCAGATCGCGGTAACTCCGAGATTTTTGAGATAATCCAGCTTACTCAGCAATCCCTGAAAATCTCCGATGCCGTCACTATTCGCATCGGAAAAGGTCTTAATGTGGAGTTGATAGATAATCGCTTCTTTGAACCAGAGCGGTCCTGGCAGCTTAACGAATTCGAGAGTGTGGGCCTCGGGAGTTTGTATCTGCATAAAGGGGAGTACGTACAGCGTTCGACGTTTGGCGTTTGGCGTTCGAGGGTCAAGATTCGACGGAAATTCGGAGAAGGTTCCTTTCGCCTCACGGGAACAGCCCGCGATCCTTGTGAGCTTTCATCACACGCTCTACGCCTATCGCGAGAGCGGCGAAGCGATGAGAAATTTTTTCGTCCTTAGCTCGTTTAATCATGGCGCTGAAGGATTGCTCCAGGACCCGGAAAAGACGATCAACCACTTCGGTCTCATTCCAGAAAAAACTCTGGAGACTCTGTACCCATTCAAAGTAGGAAACGATTACACCGCCTGCGTTACAAAGTATATCCGGGATTACAAAAACTTCGTTCCAACGTTCGAACAATATCTTATCTGCCTCGACGGTCGTTGGTCCATTGGCGCCTTCTGCGAGGAGCCTGCAGCGGATTTTGCCGGCGTTCACTCCGTTAATGACTCCGCTGACGGCTGCCGGCACCAGGACATCACAACGCAATGTTAGTAGATCCTCGGCGGGGATCGGCTCTGCCTCGGAAAATCCCGTTAAATCGCCGTGCTTCAGAGCATATTTTTCCGCGGCACGCACGTCGATTCCACGGTCGTTGTGATAGGCGCCTGAGGCATCACTGATTCCGATGATTCTCATTCCATTTTTGTAGGCCAGGCCGTGAGCGGCGACGGCTCCGACGTTGCCGAAACCCTGAACGACGGAGGCCCCGTTGTTCAGTTTTAACTTCAAGAGGTTCGCGGCGCGTTCCACGAGATAGACAATGCCGCGCCCGGTCGAATCCCGTCGTCCAGAGGTTCCCCCAACACTGACAGGTTTTCCGGTCACTATCTCCGGAACGGAATGCCCCACATTCGCCGAATAAGTGTCCATGAACCAGGCCATCACTTGCTCGTTCGTTCCCATGTCAGGTCCCATGATATCGATGTGCGGACCGATAAAAGGGATCATTTCTTGCATGTACCGCCTGGACAATCGCTCCAGTTCATTTCCTGAAAGCTTTCGCGGATCGACGGACACGCCCCCTTTTGCGCCGCCGTAGGGCAACCCGGCGAGCGCGCATTTCCAACTCATCCACATTGCGAGGGCGGCCACCTCACCGATGGTCACACTGGTGGCGAATCTTGTGCCTCCTTTCGTCGGACCCATGAAAAGCGTGTGCTGAACCCTGTAACCCTGCAACGATTGCGTTGAACCATCATCCATGCGTACAGGGACCGAGACGACGATGGATCGCTTCGGATACATTAGCCGAATGCGAAGGTCGCTCGGAATTTGCAGGTAATCGGCGATCAACTCGAATTGGTCACACGCCATCTGAAAAGTTGGATCAGAATAAATGTGCAGCATTGATTACGGGAGTTGCAGGAGTTCAGGAGTTACAGGAGTTCAGGAGTTAGAAGTTACAAGAGGAAAGACGCGTGATGCGATAAATTGCGTCGTCGAAAAGGGTGCGCCGGACGATCGATCGGCGAGCTCCGTCCGCCGATTGGGCGCCTCCTGAACTCCTGCAACTTCTGAACTCCTTCTTCGACAATATCTTGCCGGGGCATCTGGATCGAATAAAGATTCCGGCGCATCACGATGCAGCGGAAGCGACCGAAATCCACTCAGATTACGGCAGATCATTTGTCTGCTCGGCCAGCCATGCTTGTGGCGAGCGGGATCATGCTCAGCAGGGTCGCCGGGCTGATCCGGGAGCGTGCATTAGCACATTTTCTGGGCGTGTTACCTGCAGCGGACGCGTTTCGAGCGGCCCTGAGGATTCCAAATTTTCTGCAAAATTTGTTCGGAGAAGGCGTTTTGTCTGCTTCGTTCATCCCAGTTTACTCGCGTCTCCTGGCTACCGCGGACGAAAAGGATGCAGATCAGGTGGCGAGCGTTATCGGGTCGCTGCTGGCTCTGCTGACATCGGCCCTGGTGATTCTCGGGATTTTGAGCACTCCCCTCTTGATTGACGTAATCGCGCCCGGATTTATGGGCGAAACGCGGCTACTGACCATCCGGCTTGTCCAAATCCTGTTTCCCGGCGTTGGCGCGCTGGTGATGTCTGCCTGGTGTCTCGGTATATTGAACAGCCATGGCCGATTTTTTCTTTCCTATTCCGCGCCGGTTCTCTGGAACTTGTTCATCATCGCCGGCTTGCTCGCCTTCGGCGCGAGACAATCCTTGTCGGACCTGGTCATATCGACAGCGTGGTGTTCAGTGCTTGGTAGCTTGGCTCAGCTTCTGGTTCAGGTACCGACAGTCTTGCGTTTGACTCGAAAGCTCCGCTTTTCGCTTGATACCGACTCAACGCATGTACGGAGCGTTCTGGTCAACTTTGTCCCGGTCTTCATCAGCCGCGGAATCGTCCAGGTAAGTGCTTACATCGACAATGTTCTGGCAAGTCTGTTGCCGTCCGGTTCGGTCGCCCTGCTGAACTGTGCGCAAACGATCGGTTTGCTCCCGATTAGCCTGTTTGGGATGTCAATCTCCGCGGCGGAGCTTCCAGCGATGTCACGGGCGCTTGCCGGCGACGAAAAAGTCGTTCGCGTCGAGCTTTCAAAGCGCTTAGCTGGGGCGATGCGACGGATGGCTTTCCTGGTCATTCCCGCCGCGATGAGCTTTTTTGCTTTTGGCGACACGCTAGCCGGACTGCTGTATCAATCGGGGCGATTTACTCGCGTCGATACCCTCTATGTTTGGGCGCTCCTGATCGGTTCTGGAATTGGTTTGGTCGCATCCACATCCGGCCGCCTCTGTTCGTCTGCGTTTTATGCGCTCCGCGACACACGCACGCCTCTGCGTTTCGCCATAGCTCGGGTCGTACTCACGATTGTTCTTGGCTATTTGTCCGCGTTTCCGGTTCCGAAGCTTTTGCATTTGGATCCGAGCTGGGGATTGGCAGGATTGCCGGCGTCGGCTGGTGTCGCCGGGTGGATTGAGTTTTTGTTGCTCCGACACGCATTGCGATGCCGAGTCGGCTCGTTCTCAGTTCCAGGCATCCTGTTATTCAAGCTTTGGAGTATTGCCATTTTTTCGGCAGCTCTCGCCTATCCGCTGAAGCTCTGGATCAGCGGGCATCCTGTGGTCGCTGGCGTCGTCGTTCTTCCTTGCTACGGATTGCTCTATCTGGGCGGGGCGCGCTGCTTGCGAATTCCGGAAGTCGACGCCCTTCTCGGTCGCCTGCGCCGGCGCAAATGAAGTCGGCGTTTTACAATTCTCATATCCAACCTTGCGCGATGGCCGGTTTCCAGTTAACCGAGATCAAACTTGCATGGCAGAAAAGAACGGAAATCGCCCTCAGAACCGGTGGCACGAAGTGCTCAGAGAGCGTGGAGGAGAACCGCGCGCGCCGTACACGGAACTGGTCAGCCACCTTGAAGGAGCGACATCCGCCAACTTGCGGGAACTCGAAGAACGGCTGGACGCGACACTCCGGGAACTTGGCGTCACGTTTGAAGTCCCATCCGGCGAACACCACAACACCTGGTTTTGCGACCTGTTGCCACAGGTTTTCACGAGCGAGGAATGGAACCAGATTGTCTGCGGGTTCCAGCAAAGGATTCGCGCCTTCGATATGCTCCTGGCAGACGTGTACGGCCAACGAGAAATTCTGCGGCAGGGAGTGATTCCGATTCCGGCTGTTCTTGGAAGTCCGAACTACCAAAGAAGCGCGGCGGGTCTTAGCCGGCGCGGAGGATTTTTTTTGCATCTCAGTGGGCTTTGCATCTGCAGGGACAGCTCCGGCCGTTTGTTAGTGAAAAATCATTATCTCAGCCACGCCTCCGGTCTTTCGTACATGATTCAGAACCGGCGGCTGCTGGCGCGCGTTTTGCCTGAACTGTTCCAGACGCAACCGGTCGAATCGATTGCCGATATCCCGACTGAAATTTTGTTGAAGTTGCGAGCGATTGCGCCTCAGCCGGATCCTTCGGTGGTCCTGCTGACGCCAGGCGTGGCGAGCGCCGTTTATTCCGAACATGGATTCCTCGCAAGGAGAATGGGAATTCCGTTGGTCGAAGGAGGAGATTTGGTCGTCCTGGACGACGCACTTTTTCTGAGAACCGTTTCCGGTCTGGAGCGCGTGGACATGATTTACTCGCGTCTCGCGGACGCCTGGCTCGACCCACTGGTATTCAAGCGGGAGAGTCACCTTGGCATTCCGGGTCTCGTCCACTGCATCCGGAAAGGCAAGGTGTCGATCGTGAACAGCATCGGGTCACAACTCGCTGATGATCGGAGCCTGCTGCATTTTTCCAACGCGGTGATCCGCTTTTATCTTGGTGAATCACCCATTTTGCCGGCAATCCAAACCTACTGGTTAGGAGATTTGGATCAGCGTGAGATGGTTTTCGAACAACCTGATCGGTTTCAATTGCGGGCCTTGACCGGAGAATCCTTTTTAAAGTTCACGGGCGAAGAAAAATCCTGGAATGAGATCCGCACTGAGGTGCGGCGCGCACCCTATCTGTTCGTTGCTCAGCCTGTCGAAGATTGCGCCGAAACACTCTGTTTCGCTGAAGGAAAGAAGACCACGCGGCTGCAAGATCATATCGTCTACGGGATGAGGGATGGGAACCGCTTCGAAGTTTTTCCTGGCGCGTTGACGCGCATTTCAGCGACGGAGAATGGCCGAACTGAGTCGCAGCATGGCGGCGGAGGGAAAGACACCTGGGTACTCCAGGAGGTGTCGACGACAATTTCTACGGCTGAACCGTTCCGACGGCCAAAGATCTTGCCTGCGAGGCCCGTGACAAGCCGTGTCGCAGAGGGTTTTTACTGGCTGGGACGATACCTGGAACGGGCGATGACCATTTCGAAAATGATCCAGGTGATCGAAACGATCGAAATGGAGGAACTAACGTCCGCGGAACGGAGACTCTATCGACCGGTCTGGAATCGGCTTCTGCCGCCGCTGGAACACGCCATCAAGAAAGGCAGACGCAGCATGGCGAGTCCGATCGAACGATACCGGCTGATGCTCGACTCCAGCGAAATGGGGTCGGTGATTTCGATCGTCCGCAAAGCGATGCGCAACGCCGATTCGTTACGTGAGGCCATCAGCCCGGAGGCATGGTCGGCGTTGGCCGGCTTGCGCGGATTTTTTGCTCGAAGCCGGTTTCGCTCGGGCGCCACGGACGACGAGGCGCGCAGGATGACGCGTCGCCTGTCCGAAACGGCGGTCGCAGTTATCCCGCAGTTCTTCGCGACCGCGCAACTCACCATGCTTGCCGATGACGGCTGGCGATTCAGCGAACTTGGCCAATTTACTGAAAGGGCCATAACCACGGCCAATGCGACGCGCAGCATCACCCAGTCGATCGTCCGGCGGCTGGAGTCGTTGCACTCGATCGAGATCGAGTTGTCTGCATTTCTACGTCTTCTCGGGTCTCGGGACGCGTATCGGCGCATCTACCAGACCAGAGCGGAACCTCCCCAGGTTTTGGAGTTTCTATGGCAAAACGCTGAAATGCCGCGATCGGTCAAATATTCACTTCGGCGTTGCGCCGAAATTCTTCAGTCTACCCTGCCAAGCGGTTCTTCTACTGCGCAAAAGGCACAATCATTTCTGGAAGAATTGCTCAGAACGCTCAGAAGATTGGATTGGTACAATTTTTTCATCAGTGAAGACGAAACCAACATTCGGTTGCTTCGTCGCGAAGAGTTATTGTCTCTTTTGGATGTATTGCTCGCGGAGACAAAAGAGCTGCATCACGTGATCACGGATAACTTTCTAAGTCATCAAAGCATTATTTCGGACCCGGAACCGACTTTGTTCTGAAGGAGACAGGAGTTGCGGGAATCAGGAGACCGGAGCCGGAGATGGCCGTTGCATGTCGCGAAAGACCGCAAGTGTAGCATTCTACAGTCAGGATTGCACAATCGCCCCAAGAATTATTCCATGGTGATCGGTAGCTCGATCACGGCGATTTTGTTTGCTGCCTCGGCGTCGTGAACTCGGAAGTCAAGAATGCTTCACGAACTGCTGCGTCGCGCTTATTAATTTCATCGAGCGATTGGCCATACGCGAATTGGCAGCCAACCATCAGAGCAAAAGCCCCTCGTGCAAGGAAAGCAATTCTGAGCGCAACGCTCCTAACGATGTTCATATGATCAGCATTATGATCCAACGAAGAAGAGATCCAGAATTTATTGTAAGCGAGATTGCGCTCCGGAAGGCAACAGACTTTATTTTCGCGATAGGGAAGACTGTCAATTCGGAGATGCGGCGGATACCTCGGTAAGCGCGCAGGCAGAGAATTCAGCCCCGAGACAGGCTGGAAGCTTATGCTATATTGCTCTTCGGAGTGTCGAGCGATCTCTAACAAATCTTCATCTCCTTTAGCACTTCTGAGGCAATGTTGAAACTGTCCATCGCCGCTGGCACCCCGGAATAGAACGCAGTCTGCAGGAAGATCTGCTTGATCTCGCTCAAGGTCAGGCGGTTATTGGCCAAGCGACACAGCAACCACGGATCGATCGCCTATGTCCAGCACTGAAGTGACGAAGATGCTTGCACGCTACATCGTGAGTGCAAGCTATGAGAATCTACCGGAAAACGTGCGCATGGAAGGCGTACGGACGCTGCTTAACTGGGTTGGTGTGGCTGTGGGTGGCTCTCGGCACGAGACAGTCAACGTTGCGGTCGATGCTTTGGCCCCTTTTTCGGGTCCACCGCAAGCGACCATTCTTGGGCGTCAAGAACGCTTTGATGTCATGAATGCCGCCTTTGTGAATGGCGTTTCTTCGCACATCTTTGACTATGACGACACCCATCTCAAGACGATCATTCATCCGGCAGGACCGGTGGTTTCGGCGATACTTGCGTTCGCCGAATATCATCCAGTAAATGGAACGGCTTTTCTGAATGCCCTTGTTCTAGGAGTGGAAACCGAGTGTCGAATTGGAAACGCCGTCTACCCGGACCACTACGACCGCGGTTGGCACATCACCGGGACGGCCGGCGTTTTCGGTGCCGCGGCAGGAGCAGGTAAGCTGTTAGGTCTTTCAGAGCGGCAAATGGTTTGGGCGCTTGGACTGGCCGCATCTCAACCAGTGGGGCTGAGAGAATCTTTCGGCTCGATGAACAAAAGTTTCAATCCGGGACGAGCCGCGAGCAACGGGCTGTTTGCCGCGATTCTCGCCTCGAGAAACTTCACCAGTTCCGATAAGATGCTCGAAGCCAAGCGCGGCTGGGCCAATACGATCTCGACCAAGCAGGATTTCAAAGAAATCACCGAGGGATTGGGAGAGCGTTACGAGACCTCTCTTAATACGTACAAACCGTTCGCTTGCGGAATCGTCATCCACCCCGCAATCGATGCGGCGATCCAGTTACGCAATGAATACCAAATTACCGCCAGTCAGATCGAGCGTGTCGATCTCGCAGTGAACCCGCTTGTGCTCGAACTAACCGGAAAGAAAACGCCACACGAAGGGCTTGAGGGTAAGTTTAGTATTTACCACGCGGTGGCTGTCGCCATTGTCGAGGGAGCAGCTGGCGAAAAACAGTTTAGCGATCAGGCGGTGCAAGACCCGACAATTATGGCTCTGCGGGATAAAGTGGTTCCGCTCGTGGATGCTGCTATCAAGCCGGAGCAGGTGGATATGAGCGTGACCTTAAAGGATGGCCGCAAGCTGCACAAGTATATCGAGCACGCGATTGGTAGCCGCGAAGCTCCGATGACGGACGCTAATCTGGAGACGAAGTTTGTCGGTCTCGCAGAGGGCATCCTTGCGAGACAACAGATTCACGAGCTAATCGATCTGTGTTTGGGTGTTGAGAAGCTCTCCAATGCAGCCGCAATCGCAAAAGCAGCCATTCCCACTTAATTAACGAAGCAGGCTGCAGAGGGATACTTGGTCCCGCCAAATGCGGAGTCATCTCAGAATCTGTAAGACGAGCGACGAGTGGTAAGCGAAATCCTCTGGGATTAAGACTTTTTGCCCGTTTGAAGGGTACTGGGGAGATCCGTGTAACGTGAAGCATAGGCTGTATTCTGTTCGGACCATCCAGTGATGAGGCGCTTGTGCCTGCTTCCCACCGACAAATTGTCTACAAAGCTCAGCGCTAAAGCTTGGGCTCTCCTCTCCCCCAATCGTCGTCGTCCTTCGTTCTCGATCTCTTCGGGAGCGAGCTGAGCCAACCGCTGTACCCTCCGTTCCCGCGTTTTCTTTCCGCGCAAACCTCTTTGACCGGCAACCGTCCATGGCCGACGACGACAAGCAAAGAGATCTTCAATCCCGGGTTCCCCGGTTGCGAAGTTGGTCGACAAAAACTGCTCCTAGCAGAATGGCGCCGCGCACAACATATTGGTAAAACGCGTCAATATTTAAGAGATTCATCACGTTTTCCGCTGTGCCCATAATCAGCACTCCGATCAGCACGCCAGAGATCGTAGCACGACCGCCCATTAACGAAACACCCCCCAAAACGCAGGCCGAAATCACGTTCAGCTCGAATCCTTGAGCGGAATTAGGTTGGCCACTGGTGATCCTGGAAGCAAGGATGACGCCGGCCAACGCGGCAACAGCACCTTCAATGGTAAAGATCCAGACGCGCGTGCGCTCGACGCTGATCCCGGCCAATCGAGACGCTTCCGGATTACCGCCAATCGCGAGAGTATTGCGGCCGTAGACGGTCTTATTAAGGAGGACCCCAAACACAACAAAGCAAAACAGAGTTATCCAGATTGGCATTGAGATTCCCAAAAATGACGCGCCTGCCAAAAAGATGAATTGTTCATTATCGACACCGACAGCCTGACCTTTGGAGGCTATAAATGCGAGCCCGCGGACAATTTGCATCGTAGCCAGAGTGGTGATGAGTGCATTGATCCGGAGGTAGGCAATGATCGCTCCGTTGATAAATCCGATAAACGCACCGGCCAGGATGGAAACTCCGACTCCAACGATGATACTGCCAGTCGCGTTCAGCAACATCGCGCATAAAACGCCGGAAAAGGCGACGGTGGAACCAACTGAAAGATCGAAATCACGCGACGCCAAGCAGAACATCATCGTACAGGACACCATCCCGATCTGCGAGACAGATAGCGCCAGTCCCAACATGTTGTCGACGGAGAAAAAATGATCTACGACGAACGAGAGCGTGGCGAACAGCAATACGAAGATTAAAACTAGGTTGTACTCTTCGGCCAGGTGAAGGATTTGGCGCAGTGGCTTACTTTCCTCGTCCGGGTGAGCCGCAGCTATCTCGTTAGGATTTTCATTTGATGTGTCTTTCATCTTGCCACCTCGTCGGTGAGAGCCAGCCCTAGAACCTTTTCTTCGTTGGCTTCTTCCCGGGCCAACTCGCCGGATATTTGTCCATCACGCATGACCAATATTCGATTCGAAATACCTAACACCTCAGGCAAATAACTTGAGACCACGATCACCGCACATCCATGCTCAGCGAGTTGGTAGATAATTTGATAGATCTCATTCTTGGCCCCCACGTCGATCCCTCGGGTTGGCTCATCCAGAATTGCAACTTTTAAGTCGGACTCGGCTAACCAACGAGCAAGAATGACCTTTTGCTGGTTTCCCCCGGAAAGAAAACGAATCTGCTGGCGCCGATTGGGTGTCTTAATGCGCAACCTTTTGATGAACGCGTCTGCCGTTTTAGCTTCACGCTGACTGTCCACGAAAAGACCCCATTGTAGATGACTTCGGCGGCAGCTGATGTTGATATTTTCAGAGACCGAACCTATTGGAATGATGCCCTCCTCCTTTCGATCTTCTGGACAGAGCACGATTCCATTGCGAATGGCATCGGAAGTACCGAGAATCCTCAGCGGCTTGCCATCCAATTTAATCTGGCCGCCACGTTTCTTATCTGCTCCGTAAATCAATCGCATAAGCTCGCTTCGCCCAGCCCCAACCAAGCCGAAAACACCCAGGATTTCACCGCGACGAACGGACAGGCTAGCTGGCTGCTTTAGTCTCGGTCCATCGAGCTCTCGAACGTCCAGGCGCGGCTCTCCTAACTTCCGCGGTTGATAATCGTAGATGTCCTTGATTTCCCGCCCGACCATTTCGCGGACAATCTGTTCACGAGTTACGCCAACCATGCTCTCGTGAGTGATGATGTTTCGCCCATCGCGGAAAACCGTGCAGGCGTCGCACAGCTCAAAAATTTCGTCAAGACGATGGGAAACATAGATGAGTGTCTTGCCGCGAGCCCTCAGATCCTTTACCAACCTGAACAAGATCTCGGTTTCCCGATTGGAAAGGCTGCTGGTTGGCTCATCGAGAGCGATGATCTGCGCATCTCGCAACAGCGCCTTGCAGATTTCCACCATCTGACGTTGAGCGACCGAAAGATGTCTTAGTTTTGTTGTCGGATTCAAGGAGACACCCATCGTTTTCAGGCGGCCGCGTACGAACTTGAACGCTTCGCCGGCACGGACAAATCCGAAGCGATTCGGAAGGCGGCCAAGCAACAGGTTTTCCATCACGTTCAGTTGAGGAATATATTGCAACTCCTGAGGGATAATCGCGATGCCGGCGGAGATCGCGTCAGCCGCCTCGGTGAAATGACGCGGCTTCCCGCCGATGACCAACTCACCTTGATTCGGTTGGTATTCTCCGCTCAAAATTTTGAGCAACGTAGATTTGCCAGCACCGTTTTCCCCGACTAACCCGTGCACCGTCCCTGCATCAGCGGCGAATGACACTTGGTTGAGGGCCTTCACACCGGGGAACAGTTTGGTGATGCCGCTAAACTGGAGATACGAAGACATCGTCTGCGCCTCGATGTTGGTTTGGGTCGGGAGACTCTTGAGGTGAGACGAACCCGATTGTTCCCAGCGAATTGCGTCGAGCATCCATTTCGCCAAAACAAAGCTGTCCGGTGATTTTGTTGATGTCTGGCCGCTTAAAGACCGTATTCGGCTCGGACCTCTTTCTGATTTTCGCGTGTCATCAGCTTGCCGGTGGTCAACGTAAGCATGGGCGGCTCCTGGTTGTTGGTGATCCAGTTGTACATATCAATCGTCGTCTCGTAACCATGACGTTTCGGACTAATCAGAACCGTACCGAAAAAGCCTGTCGGCTCAGATTTGGCGAATTCACTCAAAGCCGAAGCAGCACCACCAATGCCTACGCCAATCATACTATCCGCCCCAAAACCACGACCCTCTGCCGCGCGAACGGCTCCTAGGACCGCCTCATCGTTGAGCCCGAAGGCGATCCATTTCCGAAATTTTGAGTTCTTTGTAATCGCGATGTTGGCGGCGTTGAAGGCATTTTCGGTATCCGTTTTTGCCTGCGGAGCATCGATAATGTTTTCCTTCGGGAAACCCGCTGCTAACAGCGCATCAGTCGCGCCAGAAGTACGCTCATGAGCCGTCGGTAGCTGTTCGTAGAGGATGCGAATCGCACCGACTTCGCTCATGTTCCAGTTCCGTTTCTTCATCTCGTCAATCATTGTTTGTCCGGCCAGCTTGCCGATATCGTATGCCGAGATCCCCATGTGCGGGACGCTCTCAATCGGGTTGCCTTTGCCGTCGACCAGGCGATCGTCGACTGTCATTAATTTGAGATTGTGCATTTTGGCCTTCGCCACAATCCCGGGCCCCAGCTTTACGTCGGGAGGGCAGATGATAAATCCCTGTGCTTTTTGTGATGCCAGACTGTCGATTGCGGTTATCACCTTTTCACCGTCGACCGCACCGATCTTGATCAACGTAAATCCTTTTTCCTTGGCAGCCTGGTCGGCGAAACGCCATTCGTCCTGAAACCAAGGTTCTTCCGGCTGTTTGACAAGGAAACCGATCTTAACGTTTTCGGCCGCTGTCGAGTGGCAGACCAGCACCGCAGTGAAAACCCCGACTGCTAATGCTTTAATGAAAAAGGGCATTTTTGTGTCTACTTTCATTGTTATAATTATTTGTTGTGTTGGCGATTGCCGAATCTCGGCGATCGTTGAATTCTATACTGCTGGAGGGTCATAAGAATTGCTAAGTTGCCCAAAGAGCTCGGCTGCTAACGCATGATTTGGATCGCGGCGAAGAATCTCGGCCAGGAGTTCTTTTGCTGCGCCTCGCTCGCCCAATCCGAGCAGCGCTTGGGCCTTGAGAAACTTCGCAATTTTCAACTGACGAGCCTGAAGGTCATCCTCGAAAAGAAGCATTGTCGGCAGGGAGGTGGCGAAATAGTCGATCTTTGCCGGAGTGAGCGCGAGTTCGTGC
>Ga0302179_10000515_pt1 | contig 25485 bp, 29 predicted proteins | sample I_Palsa_E3_1_FD_198788 | JGI IMG/M metagenome (GOLD analysis project Ga0302179, IMG submission 198788) | Peat permafrost microbial communities from Stordalen Mire near Abisko, Sweden - I_Palsa_E3_1 | ecosystem: Environmental > Terrestrial > Soil > Palsa > Peat permafrost | place: Sweden...
CCGAGCATAGCCGTCGATATCCGCACGAGTTTTCGGGCGGCCAGCGTCAGCGAATCAGCATCGCCAGAGCCCTGGCCGTCCAGCCCAAGCTGATTGTCTGTGATGAACCGGTCTCCGCCCTGGATATGTCAATCCAGGCGCAGTTGATCAATCTCCTCGAAGATTTACGCGACAAATTCAATCTGACTTTACCTCTTCATTGCGCATGACCTCTCGGTAGTCGAACACGTTAGTGACCGGATCGCCGTCATGTATCTTGGGGCCGTTGTGGAGATCGCTACAGCCCGCGAGCTTTACACCAATCCGTTGCACCCGTACACGGAGGCGCTATTCTCGGCCGTGCCAGTTCCTGATCCCAAGGTGAAGCGTTCCCGTATCCACCTTGAAGGGGAAGTACCGAACCCGATCGACCCTCCCTCGGGTTGCCGTTTTCACCCTCGCTGCCCCATCCGGCAGATGCCCCTCTGCGCTGCCGAGCGCCCTCAAATGAAGCAAACCGCGAACGGTCATCAGGTCGCCTGCCATTTGTGAGGCTAGCAAAATTATGTTTTCTTCTATAAAGTAAGTCAGCAAGCTGCGAATTAACGGCTGTAGTGGTGACCCAGACGTCGATAAAGCCGCCCTCTAGAATTAGTAGCTGATATGTATCGCGTCCGCCGGATGGCGGAAGGGTTGCGCTTCCTTTGACCCCGCCAGCAACTCGCAGCGTATCACCTTCGATGACCTTTTAAGATGCCCACTTTACACCGCCTCGCGCACTTGTTGCCTTGATCCAAGACCGGCTGGTGAACAGAGCGTCTGATCCATTGCGCTTACTTTTTTCCAGCCGACTTCAGCGCGGCCGCGATCGTGCGCAGCGGCAGTAACAGGATCAACGGCGCATCGAGCAGTGAGACCGCTCCGTAGGAAGCATACCAGCCCGAGACGCGCTCGTTCTTTCCGTCGATCAGCATGACCGTTCCCCCCGCTTCCTCGGCCACGCGCAAACAGCGCCGGCCGGCGGCTAGAAGGAGCAGACCGCCCATGCCCTGCCCTTGGAATGCGACGCTGACCGCCAAACGGCTTAGCCGGTAGGCGCCGACATCGTAGCGCCCCAAACCACGCGTCACGATCTCGGGGACGCGGGCATATTCGATTGAGGCGGGGCTAAGGCTGTAATAGCCGTGAACGGTCTTGCCGTCGCCCGCGTCGACGGCCACGAAGGTTTTCGCGCCTCCGCGCTCATGGCTTTGCCGGGCGTTCAGATGCAGGAAATCGTTCAATGCACCCTCGCCGCAATCGAACCCCTTGCGGTCGTGTTTCTTGGCAATCGCTTCTTCGCGCCACGCCGGCAACGCCATGGCTTAGGCCGGCAACTCGCGCGCGGACGCCAGCAGACGGGCATTCGGCGCAGGGGGGTTATCCAGCAGTTCCAGAACCCGGACGCTGTCGCGCCCGGTCAGCTTCAGGCGTTCGGCCTGTTCGATGACCTCCTCAGCGGCAGCCAGAGCTGTGTGAACCATAAAACGCGTCAGATCCATGTTCTTCAGGGCAGAAGCTCTCATAATCTTTGCCTTGTCACCGGCGCGCAGGCGCAGCGCCACCCTTTCGTTTTCTTCAACGGCTATTCTCGGCATAATGGCTGCTCGTTCTTAAGGATTTAACTCCTACCTGATGTCGGGGGGATTGTCAAATTTGTGCGCTTTGAAAGCGTACAAGAGTGCCAAAATCTGAAGAATAGACCAGCACATCCTAGGAAATTTTCGGTGCACCCCTGAGCCTCGAGCTTTTCTATCCAGTACAGGGAACAACCTCCCGAAGTTCGGTCACCTCATAGCTTCATGCCGTAGCACTCGGGCCACTTCGACAGGGACGTCATGGTCGAGGAAGAACAGGGCGCCTCACCGTGGGGGTGAACCCCCCGTCAATCTCTTCTTTGGCACCACAAATCGATTTAAGTTTGTCTAACCAGTCCGGTGGCGCGACCCCAGTAATCATTGAAATCGATTTTTGGTTCCGACTCGACGTGACTCTTGTAGAAATCGTCCGCATTGTCTTTGGTAAAGACGCTGATGGGCGGTCGCAGTTTTTTAAATCAAAAAAGCCGGCTAGCGTCGAACGCGGGACAAGTGACTATTCCATGGTGCGCCTTGAGGCGTCCTCATCGCCTCTGAGCGCGGATGTCTATCTTGTTCCGGCTTATATCTGGGATTTAGGAGATAACAATGCGACCCCCCCAAGTCACTTGGATGACTCGGGATTAAGAGACTTCATGCAGGAGCATTTCGACTATTTACAAGGCGAAACTAACCTTCAGAAGGACGTCATCGAACAAAAGTACACGGTCCTGTTCGTTCTCGGTAAGAAGACCAAGAAACGGACGTTGGACGCCCGGATTGGGGTAAATCACATTTCGGAGACTTTTGATCATCGATGAAACACGCATACTCATGGGTCTTGATGATCAGTGGAGTGGCACCTGCCATCCTTGTGATTTTAAGCGACCTTGGTACGCCGGAAGAGTTTAAAAGACCCTTCGCAACGTTCGCCGCCGTCGCGGGAATAGTCGCGATTGTCGCGACCAGTGCAATTATCACTAGTGTTAAGCGAAAAGGGAGGAGAATACACGCCGTAATTGCCATGGCGCTTGCTGTGATTGGCTTAACTTCGCTGGTCTCCTACTGGACCATTCTGGAGCAATGCGCGTTCACCTCGCCGAACCGAACAGCAGTGTTCTTTCCACTTTGGCTAAGTGGTACTAAGAAAGCCCAGGTCAATAGCGCCGGCGGACGTGAGGCATTTTATGAGAGGTACGGCGCCGGTGCTGTCGAATCGATTGTGGAACATCAAAGTGACGAACTGATCTGGACAAAACTATTGCTTGCTGGACTAATTGTGACGGCCTCTACGTCGTTGCCGGCGTCGATCGGAGTTTATTTGATATTGGTGGACCGCGCCAGCGGTCCTGGTCAGGCGAAGGTGGTGCCGGCGGGAGAGCGGCGAAAAAAGAGGTCAGCCAGCAATTCTTGACTCGCTTCTCCTTCCATAAGGCTGAACCCGCCATGAGCGCCCCGGCGATGGCGTGGAGTTCGTGGGCCTCTCCCGCGGTCGACCTAAAAAATTCAAGCCATCCGCTCCAAGAATCAGCAGGCGCGGCTCTATGTCTATTTTCCCTTGTTCTTGGCGGCGGCGATCGGTCTGCAAGCCGGGGAAGAAGTGCAGTGGGAACTGCTGGTTTGCGGCGAATTACACTTGATCCGAAACCAACTGCCCCAAGTCCAAGCCACTCAACGGGCCACCCAACCCCCCGAAATCCCTCCGCCGTTCCCGAAAGCAGACTGCTAAAGACCTATCCCGCGGCGTACTCAGGTGGAAAAAGCTTTGCCAGGAATGATATCACTGATATCATTGGTCATGGCGCAGTTACTGGTCAGAAACCTTGAAGATGCGGTAGTCCAGGCACTCCGGCGGAAGGCCGCTGAAGAGGGGACTTCGGTAGAAGAGGCTCACCGCCGGATTCTTCGCATTGCCTTGCTCTCCAAGAAACCCAAAAAGAGCTTTAAGGAGTTCCTTCTGGAGATGCCGGAAGGTGGAGATGACTCCATTTTCGATCGTCACAGAAGCCAGTCTCGTGAGGTGTTGCTCTAATGGCGTTTCTACTGGACACAAATGTGTTATCGGAACTTCGAAAGAGGCGCAGAAATGAGCCGAAAGTTCAAGGCTGGCTCGGCTCAGTCGACAGCGAGGACCTGTTCACCAGCGTCATTGTCGTGGGCGAAATCCGCCGGGGAATCGAGAAGGTTCGGCCGACCGATCCGGTTTTCGCATCCCAGCTCGAGCTCTGGCTGCGCAGGCTCAAGGTCGACTACCAAGACAGGATACTATCAATTACAAAGGAGATCGCTGAGTTCTGGGGTACGATCTGTCCGAGTGACCCTTTACCCGAACCAGATGGCTTAATCGCCGCAACCGCACTGCACCACGGAATGACGCTGGTCACCAGAAACGTTGAGCATGTACAAAGAAGCGGAGTAAAACTGCTGAATCCATGGGAGAACAGCTGACAGCGAATTCCCAGCCAAAGACAACATGGATTTTTCTTTGTTCGGAGGCTCGGCGGGACCAGAGGGCAGCTTGCTGCCACTGCCAATTCTGATCGTCATGCTGGCCGGCATGTGTGTGTGGTGGGGCCGCGGCAAGTCGGCTCTCGGATTGGCTGTGCGCCAACCATCCGGAAAGTTGTTCCAGATCATGACGCAGCACCGAAGTGCCTTGGCGATCGGCGAGGTCGGAGATTGGGATCCGGGTTGTAACCACACAAAGTCCTTAATTGAAAGCAGCCAACTCGCGTAGAAGGGCCTGAAGGGCAGGGTCGCGTAACCTTCCTTCCAGTGGGCCCGCGGGGGTTGCAGAGGCTCCAGCCGTCCAGAATTAGCAGGGCTCGTCGATTGGCGATAAGCGTTGCCAATCTTTCGCCCTTTTCCCATTCAGTTCCAACGCGGGGGTCTGGGTCGCCAAACCAAGCGAGAGCCGTGTCGATGAAATCTGCTGCTTTAGAGAAGAGGTTTCAACACCTTGTTCCCATTTACCTCTTTCAAAAAGGGGCTCTTAAACTGTCGCGCAGCGCCTGTTTAAGAGCTTCTAGCCCGCAATGAGCTCGTCGCTGATGGATTCGGGTGATTTTTTGCGGGCTAGTGGCCTACCTGTTTAACGAAGGCTGAGAACTGAATGAGGTATCAAACAGATATTCGGAACTCGCACCCCTCCAACGCTCTTCCTTTTTGGCAAACAGTCACGATAGGGGTCAGTCAACAATTCTCCTGGGCATGCACTTGACTCCACCTGGCAATCAAGCCGACCGGTAGCTGGCAAGGCCGAGAACCCTCCAAGGCAGCGCTTCGCACAAATATCTTGACGATTACCTCAACGCCGAGCCAGCGACATACTCGATGCTTACAAACCTGAGGATTTAGTGCCAGGTGGAGTCAAGTGCATACCCAGAACAATTCTTGACAGAGTGTTTGTCTCCCGTCTCTACATCATTCCGCCTTTATCCTCGAAGAGGACGGAGAGTTCGAGTATCATTGCAATTCTTCCATAGCGTGGAAGGATAACAAGGTAATGATTCCGAGAGTTTCTCAATCTATTGTCTCTCAACTCCTGGCAAATTTTCCGGCTGTAGCGCTCCTTGGGTCTCGCCAGGTCGGAAAGACGACCCTTGCTCTGGACCTGATCGGGAATAACCCGAATGCGACCTATCTTGACCTGGAGAATCCAGCCGACAAGTTGAAGATTGCTTCCGACCCAGCGGATTACTTTGCGCGGCACGCAGGAGAACTGTTGGTGCTGGATGAGATTCACAGACTTCCGGAGCTATTTCCTATTTTGCGTGGCGTAATCGATTGGCAGCGACGAAAAAAACAGGCAAACGGACAATTTTTGCTTCTTGGATCGGCGTCAATGGATCTGCTGAAGCAGTCTTCTGAGAGCTTGGCCGGTCGTCTCGCCACTTTGGAACTGACACCGTTGCTCGCAGAAGAGGTGAGCGCTGTCGGCCGGTCCGTAGACACGCTTTGGGTCCGGGGCGGATTTCCGGACAGCTATCTGGCCGAGGATGACGTCAGAAGCTTCCGGTGGCGATCGGCGTTTATCCAGACCTACCTCGAGAGGGATATTCCAGCTCTCGGCCCGAGAATCCCGGCAGAAACATTGCGTCGATTCTGGACGATGCTCGCCGGAGCCCAGGGATCGATATTGAACCAGTCGTTGCTCGCCCAATCATTGAGCATCAGTGGTCAGACGATCACGAGATATTTGGATCTACTGGTAGATCTTCTTTTGGTCCGCCGGCTTCAGCCTTGGAGCGGTAACGTAATGAAACGCTTAGCCAAGCGACCCAAGGTGTACGTTCGGGACTCAGGTCTTGTCCACGCGCTTCTTGGGTTATCGACCGCGGAACAAATCCTCGCGAATATGATTTCGGGGCCCAGCTGGGAAGGGTTTGCCGTCGAGAATATCCTGGCCGCCGTTCCGGTCGGAACTCGGAGTTCTTATTATCGGACCGGGGCGGGCGCGGAGATAGATCTGGTGCTCGATTTTGGCTCGTCCGTAGTGTCGTCAAAAACCAAGGACAAACCCTGGGCTATAGAGATGAAGCGGAGCTCGACTCCCTCTGTGTCCAAAGGGTTTCACACTGGCTCTGCAGATATCAATGCGGGGCGCAAACTGGTTGTTCACCCTGGCATCGGGACTTTCAGCCTAGGTCAGGGAATCGAAGCGATTGGCCTTTTGGATCTAATCTTGGAGCTGAGAAAGTTCTCGTAGGAATGCGATCTAGATTTCGCCTAGTGCGAAATCTAGCGTAGTTCCGCGGCCACGATGATACTCGTGCAAACAGATTCCTCGCCCACGTGCGCGATACGCCCGGCGGCGAGCAGCGATCTAGGCGAGGAAAAACCAACCGAACAGATCAGGCCACCGGTCTGGAGAAACAACAGACTCGAGACAGCAATTTGTCATTTTCTATTAATTCGTCGGTGCGCGTTTCTCTCGGAGCGGAGGCCGAAAATGGGATTTTATTGTCCGAATGAATCCCAGGGAGTCTGATCGTCGCGAGTCGCCTTCAAGCAAAACAGAAACCACCGAGCGCGTAGCAAGCGTTCAGAAGGAATCAGCTACTTCTATTGGGCGGCTGCCGAGGCATTCTCCAGGCGCGGGTACAGCAATTTATCGCCGGAGGTAGCGGCTGGGTATCGGAAACTGGATGGACAGAACTAAACGAAGTCGTAGATTCGCTAATCGCGAAATCTAGAGCCGGAACCAATTCTCAACAGGAAGACCATCGACGCGTGAAAATTCTCGCTCGTTGTCTGTCACAATCGTATGGCCAAGCGAGACCGCATGAGCGGCGATTAGCATATCGTTCCCGCCGATCGGCTTGCCGGTGGCTTCCAGCCGGGCGCGCAAATCGCCATAGGTAATTTCCGCTGGCGTCTCGAAGGGGAGAATTTCAAACGCGTCGAGCACAGTTAGTAACTGCGCCAGCAGACGAGCGGAGCCCTTCCTGGCGGCTCCGTAGCGTAGTTCTGCGGCCACGATGATACTTGTGCAAACCGATTCCTCGCCAACGTGCGCGATACGCGCGGCAACCTTGCCTTGCGGATTGCGGACCAGATCCGAGACCACGTTGGTGTCGAGCAAGTAACGCATTTACAGATCGACTGGGTCAGGAACGGGGTCTGCAATCGATGGAAAATCCTCGCTTAGAGAGGATAAACTCGCCAGAACGGCGAGCAGCGATCTGGGCGGGGAAACTTCTATGATCAGGCGGTCTCCTTCCTTGCGTATGATGGCGTCCTCCCCGGGAAGCTCAAATTCACGCGGAATGCGGACAGCCTGATTTCTTCCATTCCTGAATAGTTTTACGTGGCGTTCGAGACTCATGGCAGGAGCGCATTTGGCATATGTCTGAGCATCTGCCAAACCGACTAAATGTCCAAGATTAAGTTGGGCGACGGAATTGAGGCTCCGCCATGATTTCTCAGGCAATTTCAGCAGTGTGAGCCCTTCTCCGACAGATTATTCGGGCTTCTGAGTTGCCCATTTTAGATTGGCCGTCTGTTTCATAATACCTTCTACGCCAATAGGGTTATCTTCAGGGCATCACCCTCGAACTGCAGATATCCGCGGTCAAATGTCACTAGATCCGCCCGGACCGAGCGAGCGAAAGCGCACAAGTAGGCATCCATCCACCTCTTTGGAGCAGGTGTTCTCAACGAAGCCAAGGCGAACCAGTTAGCCTCGAGACCTTCGGATTCGCCCAACCAACCGACTCGTGCATCCTGGCGCAGGAGCCGATAAGCTGCGATGGCTTGGCTGTTCGTCATTGTATCCTCTTCTAAAAGAGCCTTGAGAGTGAGAAGGCGGAGGAACGAGTTTTGGGTCATCCGGCAAAAGCAGGCCGACGCGTCGCCGGACGCTTTGTCAAACCAATCCAAGGCAAGAAGATGATGTTGGTGGCGATCGATTACCAGTGACAGCCAGACGTTGGTGTCCAGCAGACTAAGACTCATGACCCATGTCCAGACGCGCTTCAATTTCCGCAATCGTTTCGTTGCTGAGGCGCAGGGTTCCCGGCTTTTTTGACTTGACGATCGGCAATTGGATCCGCCGAGTGCGAGGACCCGCATGTGGAGAGCGAAGGACGGTGCGCAGGCCTTCGGCAACCAAATCCTTGACCTTGCGCCCCCGAATTGCGGCGGCAGCCTTTACTTGCCGGTATAATTCATCGTCGATCTCGATTGTTGCCTTCATAAAAACAAGCTAACTGGTAAACCAGCTTTCTGTCGACGTAATTCGGTGGCCCGGACGATTCTTCGAACCAGGGCCGACATCACAGCGCCCTTTGGAGGTTATTCATGGTTCGAATCCATGCGCGGTAGTTAAACGCTATTTTCCGAGAGCAACGACTTCCGGAGGGATTTAGTGCCAGGTGGAGTCAAGTGCATACCCAGAACAATTCTTGACAGGCTTTATTCACACGACAATCCGCGGTCTCGGTGGCAGGAGGAGAAGACATCGCACGGAGGACACGGTGGTCACGGAGTGGCTGAAAGTCGTTATACTTTACCGACAGGGTTCCGGGTACCTCTGCTGTTTCGGAACAATGCGAGACTTCAAAGGGGTGACCCCAAAGATCTTTCTTCGGCCCCGGGACATCGTTCTCGAAGGCATTTAAGATCATCGAACGCTTTTCCGAGGACATCCGGCAGGAAGAGAACTTCGCACGGAGGGGTTTGGTATTCACGACTGGTCAGAATGAGGGGGGTGTACCGGTTTTTGCCGGTTTCTCATTCAATTCAAAGACAGCAAGATAAAACGCCAGGGCTCTCAATCACTCCGTGACCACCGTGACCTCCGTGCGAGCTTTTCCCCTTCGAACGGGGACCTAAGGTGTCAGTCAACAATTCTCCTGGGTATGCACTTGACTCCACCTGGCAACCAAGCCGTCCGGTAGCTGCCAAGGCTGAGAACCCTTCAAGGCAGCGCTTCGCACAAATATCTCGACGATTACCGGAACGAAAGCCCGCCGACAGACTATGTGGAGAAACAGGGCTGGGTTTTGATCGCATCTCGGAATGCTCTGTGGCAGTTATTGCATGCGTATGATGGCGTCCTCCCCGGGAAGCTCAAATTCACGCGGAATGCGGACAGCCTGATTTCTTCCATTCCTGAATAGTTTTACGTGGCGTTCGGGACTCATGGCAGGGGCGCATTTGGCGCCAAGACCACTTTAGAACGCATCGCCTGACCCTTTCGTCCCTCCGGAGGGCTCAGGGTCCTAATCCATCAAAATTATCTGCGTTCATGTGCTCCTCAAATCGATCAACCTCTGGAATGATCTGGTGTGACTCGCCCGGTCCGCAAAATACCGCGTCGCCAGAATTCAGGTCCGCCAGGCCCGCCGGAGAGCGGAATTTACCTGACCCGGAGAGAACCAAATAAAGCTCTGATTGCCCGGAATGTGCGTGATAAGGAGAGGAGGAAACACCCGGAGGAACTCGACACATCTCCAAATCAAACGGATGGGAATTCGCTTTTGAATCGGAATCTTTGATGTACCCGAGTGCGATTGAAATGTTTTGACTGAACGATCGGAACCGACCGCAGGGCGAGGGAGGATTCTCTTCAACCGGAACCTGAGAGAGATTCACTTTGTGCATCTACTCTGCTCCTTCGGAGCGCGGCATCTGTCAATATTCAGACTGGCATCGGGGTTGTATTATTGCTCGCGGCGGGAGAAATCAATCTGGCTCGATCGAGGTTCGACGATTCGCTGACAAACCGGAATGCCGTGGTTCGCAAGAAATCAGAAGAGTCAAACCGGAGCGCAGCCAGCGGCGGCCATCAAAGGGCCAAACCTCGCGACAAGTCTGTAGCGCTCTGCCACATCGGCGAGAGATTGGCCTATTTTCCTATCGAAACTCCTGCACAGAAAATGCAAGATACCGTTTCTAGCCGATCGATCTGAATCACTCACGCTCGGAGTGCGGAAGGTGCTTCGGCGCGGATCTTTTGAAGCGTCTTTGTAGTCCAGCTAGAGCGGATATATTGGTGCCAAATGTAGGAGAGATCAAATATTAGGGCGGCTAACCACCAGAGGTAGAGGAACGCGAGATTGGCCAAGAGCAATGGCCAGAGCGAATACTCTTTTAGAGGCGAGATCAGGTGCCAGAGGATCATCAATGCCACGACTCCTCCGAGACTGAGTAGTGGCTTCATCCCAATTTGCGGCGCAAACTTCCCGAGGATTCCTGCAATCACTCCGATCAAAAGTCCTACCCAAAGTACTCCGTGCTCGGGATTCCCAAATGGAGCCGATAGACTGTGTTGGGTGTCTGGAGTTACAAGCTGATAAAAAGCTAGTGCGCCGCCGGCAAATCCAAGGGTTCCGACAAAAGTACCCGTTGACGGGGGCCAAATCTTGTCGAGCCGCGGCATCCTGCTCAAGAGCGTTATTCCGGCCAAATAGCAGGTGATGCCCAATACGTTCCGGGTTATGGACCAAGTATCTTCTTTTATGTGCAGCACGCTAATTAAGGTCTTGTAGAGGATATAGGTTCCCGTCGCGAGGAACCCTGCACATATAAGGTACGGGGACGATCCAGCTGACAATCCTCGTCCAAAGCTTTCCGCGGATTTTGGAGTCTTTGCCGTTTCGGAGAATCACGCCGTTGATGAAATTTCCGAAAACTTCTGGGTCTTCCCAATAGTGGTTGTGAGCCTTGCCGGGAAATGGGTACCTCACAAATCCGTAGTCATCTGTTTCCGCGAATTGGAAGACGGCCGGAGTTGCCTTTGAGCTCAACCAGCCGTTTTGCAGAAGCCAGTCTCGAGTAATTTCGAGGTCGAAACCAACCGGATCCCCAAGGTCGTAATAATTCCGCCAAACTATCGGTTCGCTGAAGATTCTTACAGGGCTTGGTCTTAGCTCTTGCCAAAGACGCGGCCATAATACGATGTGCTTATTTAACGGAGAACCAATGGTCATGATGCCCTTGACAAATTTTGCCCATGAATTGTGTTCATCCTCCTCGGCCGCCAGAGCGATTAGCAATCCCCTTAGCGCGACGACAGTTCCCTCGCTGTGCGCGACGATATAGATCTGTTCGAGATTTGGCATGCGACCTGTCAAATGTTGTAAGGTTTTTGCGAATCTTTGAAATACGTCGCCCCCATAATCCTTGAAGTCGGCGACGATTTGAACATCTCCCAGAAAGTCCGTGAGCAGTTGATCCAACTTGAAGTCAAACAATCCGGCTTCGCGCGCTAGAAAGAGAATGTTTTCTAATACTGCGATCGTATCGATCATTTCCGCGATGACCGTGCCTGCTTTATTGTAATCGATCAGATTGGGCTCGGTGCGTTTGTTGGCTTCGTCAAGAACGCGAAGTCGATCGACTATTGTCCGTGCCCACGCTTTCGACTCTTCCGTGGTATTCTTAGTATCTGCCGCCCGTTCGGGAATATCCGCCCAGAAAGATTCGGCGAATCCGAGCCCGTCAAAAGCCGTTGTATAATCTGGCGGCGGCCAAAATGGATAGGCACCGAGTTCAGGAGAATCGAATTTTCGGATAAGCTTATCCGGATGGAATGCGCCAAGAGGCAGTGTCATCGGCTGTTGGCAATAGGCGGCGAAGCGGCTGGCTACGGCTTGGATGGTCGCGTAGCGATATTGGCTTCCGATGCCGTGGACCGCCACCACCAGGCGCTTGATCTTTAGATCATCGGCGGTGGGGTGATAGATTGCTTGCAGGGAACGGTTGCAGATTCAACCGGTTGATTCACGAAGCACTCCTTTCAAGTTGTCTATGGCCATTGTAACGAGAGCTATCGATACAGAAATGGAGTTATAAAGCTAGGAGAAAAGGCTCGGCATCTCTCGAATTGCAAGAATGGTCTATTGAGGCGGGACTAAGGCTGTTCAGCGGAACGCCGATGGGTTCGGCGAGTTCATACATACGATAAATCGGATCATCTCCCGAAAGCAGTCGCTCCTCCTTGAGCGGTGGAATTTACGTCTCAGCCCGCGAACCCGCTCGTTCTTTGGCTCGATCAGCATTACCGTTCCATCCACTTCCTCGGCCACGCGCAGAGAGCGGCAGCCCGCAGGAGCTGACCGCCCGCGCCTTGGCCTTGGTTGTCGTTTCCAGGGGGCAGCCGTACAGTAACAAATGCGTAGCACGCAATCGGGAAATCAGAAGACAATCGCTTTTAGTTATGGCGGCACCGAAACCAAAGAACGAACTCCGTGAGGTGGGGCGCGTGAGCGGCGACCGCTGGGAGCGTTTCGACCGCTTGCAGCGGAATTTGCGGCCATTCTTGTGCCGCAGACCAAAGCGGCCCCCGATTGAACGCTTCCGTTCTTACCCGGACCTACAAGATGGCCGAAGCGACACGACCACCTGAGCGTAGCGACCTCCTGCGATTATGCGCCGAGCTTAACAGGCTGGGAGCAAAATACATCATAATTGGAGGTCTCGCTATGAATGAGCTTGGCCTCGTCAGAGTCACCGAGGACATCGATCTTCTGGTCGACGGATCTATGCAAAACCAGCAGCTGGTTCGTCTGGCTCTCCGCATTTTGCCAGAGCGCGCGGTCGACGAGCTTGGTCCGGACGAGGATTTGCGGGAATGGGTGGTGGTTCGCGTCAACGACGAGATCACTGTTGATCTAATGACCGCTGCCTGTGGAGTTACCTTCGCCGAGGCGAAGGAGGCCTTTATCCTCCGGGCTATCGGCGGGGTGGAGATTCCCTTCGCCAGCCGCGCGCTGATGATTCGATTAAAGCAGGGAAACCGGGAAAAAGATCGCATCGATCTCGAATATCTTCTTCGCTCAGGAGACAGTGGCTCTTAATTTAGTGGGTCGCGTTCAGAAACTAACTTCTGGGTTCGAGGAACTGCCACCTGGTTCCAGGCCCAATGTCCATTGACGATGACGCCCGCCTTACTGCCGATCGGAAAGACGGTCCCGGTCGCAGTATCATTCTCGGATTGCAATTCGACGACCGTCGGCTGGCTCTCGGCGATTGGATCGCCCGGCGATTGGATCGCCAATACACTTTCTCTTGACGGAACATCAATCTGATTCGAGCCGCCGATACTAACCGGCACGGCGTCCAATTGGAATCTCGAGGAGTTCATGGAGTGGCGGAGGTCAGGAATGGCACACTTCGCAAATAGCGTATAGCAAATAGGAGGGGAGGAGTTCAAGGTGAACGGCATGACCACTCGCCAGCTGCTACAAGAATACCTATGGCCTAATTGTCCTTGAGGCACGGTGACCCTTCGGCAGTGCGGTTTTTGTGAACTCCCCTCTCTCGTCAAGGCAATCGATGCCATCGTTGGTTAACCTAATGCTTGCCCGCAGACGCCGGCTCTGCCGGTGCCCCCTTCACGTCGACCCGAACCTCGCGAGCTCTCCGGCGAGCGCCGAGGACCTGGTCTAAACTCACGGCGATCAATATGACTCCGCCCATGACAACGAATTCCAACGAGCTGTCGATCCCTTGGAGATTGACAATATTGCGCAGTAATTGGATCATCGCCGTCCCGATAAAAACACCGAGGATGCTGCCTTCACCTCCGCGGAGACTGCAACCGCCCAGAACGCACGCGGCAACGGCATAGAGTTCGAAAAAACTTCCGTGACTGGCCGGCGAAATCGAGTTCGTATAAAAGCCGATCAGGATTGCGGAAATCCCGGTCAGCGACGCGCAGAGCACATAGGCGCTGGTCACGACGAGCTTGGTGTTGATTCCGGAGTACAGGGCCGCCTCTTCGTTCCGTCCGATCGCGTAAAGATATCGGCCATAAACCGAGCGATGCAGCACAATTCCCATGACAATGCAGACAACCAGAAAAAGAATGAAAGGCGCTGGCAGATTAAAGATGCTTCCGGTTGCCAGCGTCCGGAGAAGCTCGAAACCGGTGTTGCTGCCAAACCCGACCGTCTGGTCCGACGAAATGAACCGGGCCAGTCCTCGATAAGCAAGCAAGCCGCACAAGGTCACCACGAAAGGCTGGAGACGCGCGCGGGAGACCAGGAGTCCGTGAAACAGACCGATCACCATCGCGAGCAGAATGATGATAGCAATCGCCACCGGCCACGGAATGTTATCGGGTCCGAGGAGGTAAGCGAGAATGACACCGAGCAATGCGAACATTGAGCCAACCGAGAGATCGATTCCACCGGTAATGATCACAATGCCCATCGCGACGCTGAAGATGCCAAAAAGTCCTATTGATCTCGTCAGGTTTAAAAGGTTTGCCTGCCCAAGAAAAACCGGGTTGGCAAAGGTCGCTGTAAACCCTCGCTGAGCTGCTTCCAACAAAGCGTAGCCGAAGAAGAGCCCGAGGAAGATAACAACCATTCCAAGTTCTTTCTTTTGCCTCACGGGATATCCTTGTGCTTTGCCTGACCTGACGTCGGCAAATCTTCGTGAACATCGACGGGTGCAACCGCTAGCCGCATCACCGCCTCTTCACTGAAATCTTTAGCTTCGAGAACCCCCATAAGGGCACCTTCTCGCATCACGGCGATCCGATCGCTAACCCCTAAAACCTCTTCCATGTCGCTGCTGATCATCAGGATAAACACTCCGCTGTCGGCCAGACTCCTCATCAATCGATAGATCTCTGCCTTGCTGCCGACATCGACGCCGCGCGTCGGTTCGTCGAAGATAATAAGCTTCGGATTCAGCGAAAGCCATTTAGCGAGAACCAGTTTTTGTTGGTTGCCGCCGCTCAAATTTTTGGCCAGAGTTTCGCACGAAGATGTTTTGATTGAGAGCTTTTTCCGCTGTTCCTCTGCGGTGCGCAATTCACTTCCGTATGAGATCACACCGAAGTTGGCGTAGCGCCACAGATCAGGGAGTGTCACGTTTTCCCGGACTGCCATGCTGGTAACCAATCCGTTTTTCCGACGGTCTTCCGGAACCAGATAAATACCATGCGCGATGGCATCGCGAGGCGAGTGAACCCGGACGACTTTCCCATCGACAACGATCTCTCCTCCGAGTGGTCGGGCGATTCCAAAGACTGTCATTGCAAGTTCGGATCGGCCAGCGCCAACCAGACCTGCAAGTCCGAGAATCTCGCCTTGGCGGATATTCAGGCTGATCGAGTGGCTGGGGAAAAACGGCGAGATGATCTTGCGAAACTCGATCCGCTTTTGTGGGTCGCCAAGGCGCGTTTCGCTTTTCTTCAGATCGATGTTTCGGCCCACCATGAGCCGAACCATGTTGTCATGATTGATTTCCGACTTCGGGAGCTGGCCCGAGTTCTTTCCATCCCGGAGACCTACGACGCGATCGGCGCAAGCATTGACCTCCATCAGCCGATGGGAAATATAAATAACGCTAACCTTGGCGCTCTTTAGTTCGGCGATTAAAGTAAATAGGCGGTTTGTCTCCGTGAGAGTCAAGGAGGAAGTCGGCTCGTCCATCACGATAATGCGGGCACTGGTCGAGAGCGCCTTGGCGATTTCAACAAGCTGCTGCTGTGCGATCGAGAGAGAACTAAGAGAGGTCCAGGGCGAAAGATTCAGACCAACTTTTTCAAGGTAACCGCGAGACTGTTCGGCAATCTTCTTCCGGTTCACGAGGTGGAGGAATCCGCCTGAAAGCGGTTCGCGCCCCAGGAAAATATTTCCGCCAATGTCGAGGTTATCGAGATTGTTTAATTCCTGATGAATGAGGCTGACACCCAGTTTCTGGGCATCAGCGACATTACGGATTACTACCTCTCGCCCATCGACTCGGATGGTCCCGCCGTCGGCTTGGTACACGCCTCCAAGTATTTTCATCAGCGTCGATTTTCCGGCCCCATTTTCGCCGATCAGCGCGACCACCTCGCCGGGAGAAACCGAGAGGTCGACATCACTTAGCGCGACGACGCCCGGGAAACGCTTGCTGATTCCTTTGAGTTCGAGGATCGGTTCCGGCACAACGCAGTGTAGAACACAAGCTGGTTTCTGCCTCGATTAGTGTCCGCGAAGTTTCTTCAAATTAGCCCAAAACTCGTCCACATTGCTTTTGTCGATGGCGCGGGTCGGAACTATAACTTGTTTGTTTTCCGGAATTTGTACGTCTTCGCCGCGCAACTTTTTGGCGAGGAGCAACGTGGATTGATGACCGAATTCATAAGGATTCTGCACGACTGTTGACTCGACAACCCCGTCTTTGATTCCTTGCAGCGTGTCGTCTTCTTCGTCAAAGGTGACGACCTTCACTTTGCCGGATTTGCCGGCGGTCTTGACCGAGTTAACGATGGCTGGACCGTTATAGCTCCAGATGCCTACCAGGCAGGCAATATCCGGATATTTAACCAGGGTGTCTGCGACGTTTTGCCTCGCACGAACTCGGTCCGTATCGTCGGTGCGAACATCGATGACAGAGACATTGGTCCCTTTCAAAACCTCTTCCAGCCCTTGAATTCTTTCTTTTGCATTCTGGGCGTCGCGTTTACCGACGAAGATCATTATCTTGCCCCCGTCCGGGATTGCTTTCTTTATCAGTTCGCCGGCCTGGCGACCCGCGTCGACATTACTGGTACCGACATAGAATGCTCGTTTGCTCGTCGGCGCATCGCTGTCTGTCGTTGAGATCATTGCCTTTTCGGTCCCGCGGTCAATCATTGCGGCTTGGTTTGCGGAATCAAGCGGACTTATAGCGATTCCGTCAGTCCCTTTGACCAAAAGATCGTCGAAGATTCGAGTTTGCTCGGCGGGCGTCCCATCGGGAACGAGCCGTACCTCGACGCTGACGTTTGGTACTTCTTGTGTCGCTTTCTCAGCTCCGGCCTTGACGTAAGTCCAGAAATCCGAGGCGCTGTTGGCAAGAATTGCGAGTTTGAGTGGTTTATCTGTCGCTGCACCTTGGCCGTTGGAAGGGATGAATGCCGGGCAAACGGCGAGCAAACCCAGAAACGCAAAGAGCGGTTTTAGTTTTATCATAAGTGGGGGGAAGGGTTAATCAGGTTGCTTGGGCGTCCGAGATGTTCGGAATCCAGACGAGCCAAACGCGGCTCGCTCTGGCGCCCTCGGTTACTTTAAATAATCGAGAGAACCTCTGGCTGCGAGATAAATATTCGGGAACTGACCAAGGGATCGATAACGACGATGACGAGAACGATTTTGGGGGAGAGGAGAGCCCAGGCTTTAGCGCTGAGCTATAGACAATTTGTCGGCGGGAAGCAGTTCACAAGCGCCTGATCGCTGGATGGTGCGAACTGAATACAGGCTGGAGGCCAATCGTTTTCCTCTCCATTTGACTTAGCTGTAAGGATGAATAATTCTGCGCTTTCATCGCGTGACTTCGACCAAGGAGCGCGTTCCCCACATTCAGCACTGAAAAAAAATGAACCTTGAGCTGGAAAATAAAACGGCCCTCGTCACCGGCTCGACGGCCGGAATCGGGCTGGCCATCGCCGCGAGTCTGGCACGCGAAGGTGCGACTGTCATCATCAATGGTCGCACAAAAAAGCGAGTGAACGAGGCGATAAAGCAAATACTCGGTCAGAATTCAAATGCGAAGCTTGAGCCGTTGGATGCAGACGTAAGCGCAAGCGCACCAGTTGAAGCAACAATCAAAAAATTTCCAAAAGTTGATATACTGATCAATAACGTTGGAATTGGTGAACTCAAGCCCTTCGAAAAAATCTCCGATGGTGATTGGTCCAAGCTGATCGAAACGAATTTTATGAGTGGAGTCCGGTTAAGTCGTTTTTACCTTCCACTCATGAAAAAGCAGGGTTGGGGACGAATTATTTTCATTTCCAGCGAGTCCGGGGTCAACATACCCGGCAACATGATTCACTACGGCGTAACGAAGACGATGCAGATCGCTTTGGCGCGAGGATTGGCTGAGACAACAACCGGGACGCCTGTTACTGTCAACTCGATAGTCGTGGGGCCAACATCGACGGAGGGAGTGAACAAATTTCTCGCTAATCTCGCAAAGAAATCGAACGTCAGTATAGCTGAAATAGAGAAGAATTTTTTCAAGAACGAACGTCCGGGATCGCTATTGCAACGCTTTGCGAAAGCAGAAGAAATTGCCAATCTGGTCCTTTATTACTCGAGCCCACTATCGAGCGCAACGAATGGTGCCGCGATTCGCGTCGACGGTGGCGTCGTCCGTTCGATTCTCTAGCCCTCTCACCTTATGATGTTAGTCTTCGACGTTGAGAGTCGAATGAACATTCTTTACGAGCACTCGCGCCATATTACGGACACAGAGTTCATTAATCTACTTAGACGATCAACTTTAGCAGAACGCCGGCCAGTAGATGATCAAGACTCCATCAAAGCAATGCTCAATCATTCAAACTTACTTTGCACTGCATGGGACGACTCTAAGCTTGTCGGGGTCGCTCGTTCGCTCACAGACTTCCAATACTGCTGTTATCTTTCAGATTTAGCCGTGGACAAGGAATATCAAAAAATGGGAATTGGAAAGAGTTTGCTTCGTTTGACGCAGTCACGACTCGGAAGCAATGCGAAAATCGTTCTCCTGGCCGCACCCAAAGCAGCGGATTACTACCCCCATATTGGATTAAAAGCCCACGAATCAGCGTGGATTTTGGATCGTAAGACGGAATTGAAATGAGCGAACTCTGGTGACTCCATCTGGGCGGTGAGGATGCCGTTGAGAGATCGCTCGAGACTCCGGAGAGCAATGTCCACGGGTAGAGCGAGGGCGATATTCAGTCGTGATATTCCGGTCACAACCTCGCCAACCGCCAGCATCCCATATCGATTTTCGAGCCAAATGCCAAGCGGAGCACCCAACGCCATGGCGCCGTTGCGTCAACTGCAGCACCAAGGGACCGAAATAGGCGGTGAACTCAGCCGGGTATGTCCGGAACAGCAAGCGCTTCTTATTGACATCGAAGAGTGAAAGGCGTGCAATCTGCATGTCGCTTAGAGACCTTTGACGGAAGGCCGTTACCGGCAACTCAGAGAATCCCGCAGGAAGTAGGTAGCGACAAATCGTTCTTGGACCCCCCGGAGGAAAAAATGAAAATGCACTTACTGATTACCCTTGAAGGACTGGCAACAAGCTTTGCTGTGCCAGCGTTCGCCCAACAGAAAGACACGGCTGCTTCACAAACCTCAAGGGTTTTTGGTCTGCGATTAATGTGCGTGAGGGCGACACTTGGAAGATTCAAATGCTGACCTTCAACGTGACCCCACCACCGGCATCTACTCCGACAATGGTACCATGTACTCAGCCGAGGGGTGGAAGGCTGTCTTCTTTCGATTATGTTCTCAATTGCAGCCAGCGATGCCGAACGTCTGATCAAGATCAGTTGGTGGGGACGCGTGGATTCGGACGAGATGCGCAGATGCGCTGACGAAATCGGCGTTACGACCGCAAAGATGCGGCCCGGATTTCGCGTCTTGGTTGATATGACTGAGCTCGAGTCGATGGATTATGCCGGCGCTCCTCATATTGGCTCAATTATGGACCTCTGTGTCACCAAGCAGGTCGAACACGTTATCAGAGTCATTCCCAATCCGCATAAAGACATCGGTTTGAATATTATGTCCTATTTGCGCTATGGCTCGAAGGTACGGGTCACAATTTGCGAAAATCTAGCGGATGCCATGCGGCTACTTGTCGAATGAAAGATAGTTTAACCATCTGCCTGCGTGAGAGTCAGCACAGGCTTTGGCTCTATTTGGCGCCGTGTATGCGGTCCCGATAAGGCTCTGAGCACGGACTGGCGAGGGATCGAGAACGACGGCGAGAACGATTGGGGAAGAGGAGAGCCCGGGCGACAGTACCCGTTGAGCGTCGCAACACGTATTACGATGTACGATTAGCATTGGTTCTCGCACTAAGGTCTTGTACTCTGCACCACGTGGTCGACGGGAACTTGCAACAGGTCGCGCTCGAACGATTTGCAAAGGTTGAACAATTCCAGCGCAAACATCGGGTTGAGCTGTTGACGCTGCTTTTTACGGACATAGTCGACTCTACCAGGCTCAAGCAGACCCTAGGTGACCGCGAAGCTGTCGCCGTGATCCGGCGTCATCACGCGGTGATTCGGGATATCTTAAGCCAATTCAGCGAGGGCGAAGAAATCAATGTCGCTGGCGATACTTTCTTCATCGTTTTTACGAAGCCGTCCGATGCGGTGATATTTTCTCTTCTTGTGCAGACTCGGCTTCGGGCGCTCTCGGCCGAGGTCGGCCGGCCGGTACTTGACCGAATTGGGATCCACGTCGGGGAAGTCTGGCTTGACGATGAGAAGAGAGCCGGAAAAGCAGGGGACCTCTACGGTTTGCAGGTCGATACCTGTGCCCGGGTGCAATCCCTCGGACAGGGTGATCAGGTTCTGTTGACGCGCTTTCCATTTGACGCGGCGCGGCAAGCGCTCAGAGGCGAAGAACTTGAACAGCTCGAGTCGCTCTCCTGGCTCAGTCACGGACCATACCTGATGAAGGGAGTCGAGGAACCCCTGGAAATTTGCGAGGTCGGCGAAGCGGGCAAAGCCAAACTGGAGCAGCCGCCGGATAGCAAGAAAGCGCGGCGGTTCTTTTCCGCTGATGTTGAACCCGTTCTTGGCTGGCGCCCAGCGGTCGACCAAGCCGTTCCAGGGACCGGATGGGTGCTGGAAAAAAAGATAGGGGAAGGCGGATCTGGCGAGGTCTGGCTGGGACGTGATAAGAGGCTCGCGACCAAACACGTGTTCAAATTCTGCTTCCGAGCCGATCGTGTGCGGTCCTTAAAACGGGAAGTGACGCTGTTTCGTTTGTTGAGGGAGCGGGTCGGCGAACACCCAAACATCGTCGCAATTGAGCATGTCTGTTTTGAGCAGGCGCCGTTTTATATTTTGATGCGACATGTCGAGGGGGATAACCTTGCGACCTGGTGCGAAAAGCATGGCGGAATAGAGAAGGTGCCGCTGGCCAATCGGCTGGAAATCGTGGCCCAGATTGCGGATGCGCTCCAAGCGGCACACGACAGCGGAGTGATCCACCGCGATGTGAAGCCTTCAAATATACTGGTGGGTGGCCCGCGGGATATCCACGCCTACCTTACCGACTTCGGGATCGGTCAGGTAATTTCTAAGAAAATACTCAGTGAATTCACCCGCTCCGGGTTTACCCAGACCCTGGCAGATTATGATTCGCGCAGCGGGACTCAATTATACATGGCGCCGGAACTTTTTTCGGGGAAACCAGCTTCGATTCGCTCCGATATTTATGCGCTGGGTGTTGTCCTCTATCAATTGCTGGTTGGCGATTTCAGGCGCCCGGTGGCTACCGATTGGGCAAAGCAAATCACTGACTCATTGTTAAAGGAAGATCTGGAGAAATGTTTCGCGGGTGACCCACAGGAGCGGTTTGCCGGCGCCGGGCAACTGGCGGAACAACTACGCGGCCTCGAAGGACGGCGGGTTGCCGCCGAGAAACAACAAGCACTCCTCAAGGAGCGGGAACGGGCTGCCTATCGCCGCGGAACCATGCGGACCGCAGCGTTGGCGTTGGTGGTAATCGGCATCGTCAGCGGGCTTGCGATTTATGCCTTTTGGCAACGACACGAGGCGCGAAGAACGGCCAAGGAAGCCTCGACCCAACGCAGAGCGGCTCAGCAACAGGCGCGAATTGCGGAGACCCGGCGTCTGGCTGCTCAGGCTTCGGAAAAGGAAGCGAACGAAGCGCGCTCTCAGGCTGACGGCCTCATTGAGTTCATGCTGCACGATTTGCGCGATAAATTGCAACCAATTGGTCGATTAGATGTTTTGGACCCCGTCGCGAAAAAGGCGAAAGAATATTTAGATAGATTACCAAAAGAGCTGGTGACTGCATCTCGCCTTGAACAGCAAGCAGATATTCTTGGCAATCTCGGTGATATTCGAGTTGCCCAAGGCAAACTCCCAGAGGCGCTTGAGGCCTATCAGGAATATTTGGCGATTATGAAACGCCTCGTTGAGCAAGACAAATCCAACCCCAGCTGGCAAGAGGATCTATCGGCCAGTTACGACAAAGTTGGTGGCGTCCTGGTGGACCAAGGCAAGCTGCCAGAGGCACTGGAGATCTACCGGCAAAACCTGGCCGCCGCCAAGGCTCTGGTCGAGCAAGACAAATCCGACTCCCGTTGGCAGCGGATTCTATCGTTATCGTATCAAAATAGTGGTGATGTGCTGGTCGCTCGAGGAAAGTTGCCGGAGGCGCTGACAGATTTTCGACAAAGCTTACAGATTCGTCAAGTACTGGCCGAGCAAGACAAAACGAACTCCGACTGGCAGCGGGATCTATCAGTAAGCTACGATAAAGTTGGTGATGTGCTGTTCTACCAAGGGCAGCGCCAGGAGGCCCTGGAGAATTACAAAAAAAGTTTGAAGATTCGGAAAACGCTGAATGCGCAAGACAAAACGAACTCCGGCTGGCAGCGGGATTTAATGGTCAGTTACCAGGATATTGGCAATGCGCTGGTGCCTGAAGGCAAGCTCGAGGAGGCGCTGGAAAACTATCAGCAGGGCTTGGTGATCGCCAAAGCTCTGACCGAAAAAGACAGTACCAACGCAGGCTGGCAGCGGGATCTAACAGTTTTTTATGATAATATAGGCGAAGTGCTATTGGCTCAAGGCAAGCCCGGCGAAGCGCTGGAGGATTACCAAGTATGGATGGCCACCGCCAAACGCCTGGCAGAGCAGGACAATACCAACTCCCAATGGCAACAAGATCTATCGTTTTGTTACGAAAAGATAGGCGAGGTGTCGGAGGCCAGAGGCAAGCTCCAGGAGGCCTTGGAGGATTATCGGAAAGACATGATAATCGCCAAACGCCTAGCTGAACAGGACAGAACCAACTCTGACTGGCAATGGAGTCTATCGTACAGTTACCAGAAGGTCGGCGACGTTCTCGCGGCACAAGGCGACTCGGAGAGCGCGCTCCAAAACTATCGCGAGGAGTTTGCAATCATAGAAAGGCTTGCTCGACAAGACCCGACCAACGCCGAGTGGCAGACCGCTGCCGCTTGGGATCGATATTGCATTGCAAGAATTCTAATCCTCAAGCGCGGTGATCGAGACGAAGCAAAACGCCTGGTTCTCGAGGGTTTCGATATCATGACGCACCTCGAACGCCAAAATGCATTTGACGCAAAAGCTCAAGACACCCTGAATAAGCTGAAAGAGATCGCGACCACACTCGGGCCTTAGCGGGGACGACGCGGCATGGTATAGACCCTAAATGCATTCGTTATCCAGATTTGATTGGCCGAACGACTCTCTTGTAAAAATTTAAGAGCCATCTCTCTGCCCTCTGCGCTGATCGTTGGATGTGGGAGTGGTCGGAGGGTGCATTGTCGGACACCGAAGGCGCCGAGTTGGCTCGGTTTTTCCACCTCGATCCGGAGGCCAGGGTTTAGCAGTGAGGCGAAGGAGTTCTTTTGCCGCGAGAGGCGAAAGCCCGGAGTGCACAGACAATAGCCTCGCAAGGAGGGCGGTAGCAACGGGGGCCGCGAAACTTGTTCCAAACGCGCTTTTCCTCTGAGCGTCCAGCCAAAGCAAATCGGAATATTGACCTTTCGCGACGAATTCCACCAGACTACCAGGTCGATAGAAGATTTGGTCGGCGCGCTCAATATTCGTCTTATCGACGGTCACGACTGTGGGAAAATAGGCGGGCCATTCCCGCTGAGTGAAATCGCTGTTACTACAGGCGCTGATCACGTGAACGCCTTTGATGTACGCTTCGTCTACCCAATCTTTGAATTCCATGATGAACTCCCTTTCACCCCTGCAGCCGAAGCTGCAATTCAGGATTCCGTAACCGCGATCGATCGCCTCAAGAGCGGCCCTCTGAATGATGTCTCGTTTTGAGGTAAGATCGTACAGACCCATACGCAGGACACGAAAACTTCCGATGCGCGCCTCGGGAGCGAGTGCATGGATAATGCCGGCGATACCGGTGCCGTGTCCGCTAACATCTTGGCCTGCGCCTCGTTCCAAGTGAACTGTGTTGCCATCAGATATGAACACCAGATCGTCGACGAGTTTCAATCCTCCGAGGCCGGGGTGAGAAATTTCGATCCCACTATCGAGGACGGCCACTCGAACCCCTTTTCCAGTTCCTTCAGCGATAGCGGATCGCGCTTGCCCTAAAGAGATCCAGGTTTTCAGATTCGCACCTCAGTTATGGCCGTAACCGATTATTCGGGAAATGAGTTTGAAATCGAAGAGACGCGTCAAAAGCGAAGCTGCCCGACTGACTTCCCGCATGGAATCCATGTCAAACCCGCTGCGCGTTGAGGATCTCGGTTTACCGGCTAACTGAACGCAGGAAAGGATGCCTCGGCATTGCTGAGCAAAATAAAACGGGACGGCGATCATTGCGCGGGTAATGGAACCTGTTCTCCGGTCAACCGTTTTGTCATGTTCGGGATTTTCGCTGATGTTATTTTCGCAGAAAGACTGGCCGGTCGAAAAGACCATGCTGATTAGGCCGCGATCTAGACCTTGGCTATGCGTTAGGACCTTTTCGGCGGTCGGACCGTTATTAAAAACTGCGTCCAGCTCGGGTTTTCCAGGGTTAACCAGCCAGAGCGTTCCTTCGTCCCCGTCTGCTGCGTAGAATCCATCTTCCAGCACGGTTGCAATCAGATCGTCCGCAAAATCGTTAAAAGTATCACGGGTGATAAGTTTCGCGGCCTTATCCAGTCGATCCGTTAGGGCTGAGGCATGTTTGCGAAACCGAGGATCAGGCAAAAGGGTGAATCGCATAATCCACACTGATGCCTTCTCGGGCCTATGGAGTCAATTTCTTCGAAAGCTCGCCTATTCCCTCCTAAGAGGAGCTATCTCTTTTTTTGCAAGAATTCCTGAGATGATCGTCTTCTTTATTGAATCGACGGTGGCATCCAGAGCGCGGAAGATGAACACATCGCCGTATTTTGAAGATCGAATGTGAACTATCTCTCAGACCAGTGTTGCGATAATCGACGATTGCTCGAGTTTGCAAACATGAACGACAATCGCGATGATCTCGCACTCGTGAAACGGGCGTTGTCCGGGGATGAACGGGCCGCTGACACGATCTACGCTACGCGTTCTCAACTGGTAAACTACCTGACAAGCAAGGGCGCTCCTGAGGGCAGCATCTCCGAGGACATTGTGGCCGACTTTCTGGGTGACTGTTTTGGCGCGCGCGAGCGTACAGTCCGAGCATCGGCAGTCCGCCTCTTGGAGACCTACAGAGGCAACGGTCCCCTCATATGGTGGCTAAAAGCTTGCTGTTGGAAAAAGTTTCTTGACAACGCGCGAAGGTTTAAAGCAACCCCGCTTTCCGACCGTGGAGAACTCGATTCCGGTACGGTGGCGTATTCCGCGGCAGTTTCTTTGGAACCGGAACTCAAGGCGAGGATGTTGGCAGCCCTCGAGTACGCCTTCGACGAAATCGATTCGCTCCAGCTCATTTTCCTGCGGCTG